>ERZ826613.2167-NODE-2167-length-20183-cov-5.593700_pt1 | contig 20183 bp, 17 predicted proteins | sample MGYA00519925_ERZ826613 | MGnify/ENA primary metagenome ERZ826613 (study PRJEB31778, sample SAMEA3449236) | human gut metagenome | biome: human gut; feature: human-associated habitat; material: faeces | place: United Kingdom | collected 2010/2012 ... | reverse complement strand
AAAGTCGCACGCACGGTGTGGAGCGGGGGAAAAGGCGGAGATTACTTCAAAGTCTTACCTATCGCTATAAATGAGTATGTAACGGAGGTTGAAAAATGAGTAAAAAACAGCTATATATAGCCTATGGCAGCAACATTAATCTGGAGCAAATGGCATATCGATGTCCACATTCTAAAGTTTTGGGGATATCTGAAATAAAGAATTTTGAGTTGGAATTTAGAGGCGTTGCAACTATCGTACCGAAAGAAAATGCGAGCGTTCCAATTCTTATATGGGAACTTGACGAAAGGGATTTGCCCACATTGAACCAGTACGAGGGGTGGCCTCGGCTTTACAGGCAGGAAAAGATGGAGTTTGAACTTAACGGAAAAACTTTTGAGGGTATGGCTTATCTTATGAACTACGGAAAAATCGCTCCTCCGAGTCAGCGGTATTACAACACAATATTGCAGGGATACAGAGAAAATGGTCTGGACGAATCTTTTCTGCAAAAGGCGTTGGAAAATTCGTTTCAAGCGGATTTTACAGAGGAAGAAATCGATGAGAATTTCGATATTGACGAGTTCGAGAATATCGATTATTATGATTTTCAACTGAAACTTTAAACAGGAGGATTGATGATATGAAGTACAAAGGATTTTTCGTTAAGATCACACCGGACAATTATCTGCCAAGAGAAACCGAGAATGGCGAGATAATTGCCGGCGAGGGATTCAGAATTGAAGTTTTTGCTGACGAATCCGAAGAAGTAGAGATTGACATTTTTTCTGCTGCGGTTGATTTTGAACTGATTAAAAACAGCATTGATGAAGCGGAACAGTTTGCAAAAGATTATATTGACTGTGAGGAAAAAGAATATCAAAGAATGTTGGATGAGTTTAGAATATGAAAATATTATGGTAAGTACTTGATTTTACTCAGGAAAAATGGTAAACTAAGATATGAACGGAGGTGTTACATATGGGAATTTATTTGAACCAGAATAATATAATGTTTCAGGAAGTAATAAATTCAGAAATATATATAGATAAAACAATGTTAATTGGTGAATTGAATAAAATGATTTGTACCAGTGATAAATATGTTTGCATAAGCCGTCCGAGACGTTTCGGCAAATCAATGGCGGCAAATATGTTGACAGCATATTACAGCCGTGGGTGTGATTCGAAAGAGCTGTTTAGCAATCTTAAAATTGCCAAGGCAGACTCTTTTGAAAAGCATTTGAATAAATATAATGTAGTTCATCTTACAATGACAGATTTTGCAGAGTACAATGTTTCTGATGCCATAAAAAGAATTACGAGAATTTTGAAAAAAGAGATTCTTCGTGAAAACCCTGACATTGATTTTACTGACGATGAAGAATTATTCTTAATGCTTCAGGATGTCTTCGATCAGACGATGATACCGTTTGTATTTATCATTGATGAATGGGACATTATTATGCGAAAAACAAAGCAGAATGAACAGGAACAGGAAGATTATCTTTCGTTTCTGCGAATTCTTCTTAAAGATAAGTCGTATGTAGCACTTGCCTACATGACGGGAATTTTACCTATAAAGAAATACGGAGAGCAATCGGCATTAAATTCATTTCATGAATATTCTATGGAGGATGCTTATCCGTTTTCTGAGTTCACAGGTTTTACAGAGGAAGAAACGGAAACACTTTGCAAACAATATAATATTGATATTAACGAAACAAAAAAGTGGTACAATGGATATAATGTCGATGATATTGCAATATATAACCCACGCTCAGTTGTAGAAGTATGCCGGAGAAAAAGGTTCACAAATTACTGGTCTAAGACTGAAACCTATAATGCGTTAAAAATGCCTATAAATCTAAATTTCGATGGACTTAAAGAGAAAATTGAAAAAATGATTGCTGGTGAACGAATTGTTATTGATACAGGTACGTTTCAAAACGATATGTCAAGCTTTTATTATGCAGATGATGTTCTTACACTCCTCATTCATCTTGGATATCTTACTTATGATTTTGATACCCAAAGCTGCTGGATACCTAACATGGAAGTACAGCAGGAATTTGTGCGCAGCATAAAAGGCGGAGGCTGGGAACCGGTTATTAATGCGATAAATCAGTCTGAGGAATGCTTAAAAGCAACACTTTCAGGAGATGAAGAAACGGTTGCTAGAATCATTGAGCAGACACATCAGGAAAACACTTCGATAATCAAATATAATGATGAAAATGCACTTGCCTGCGTTGTAACACTTGCGTTCTATACCGCAAGAAATCAGTATGAGATAATCAGAGAACTTCCGACGGGTAAAGGGTATGCGGACATTGCATTTTTGCCAAGACCGAACGAAAATGTTCCTGCAATAGTTGTTGAACTCAAAAAAGAACAGGATGCGAGCATTGCGCTTGAACAAATCAGAAGCAGGCAATATACAGAAAAGCTGTCAGCATACAGCGGAGAAATAATCCTTGTCGGTATTAATTATACCACTGATCCAAATACGGAATATAAGAAGCATACTTGCAGGATTGAAAAAATAGTTAAATAAATGTGAAGAACAGCAGATCTTAATATATAAAGGTCTGCTGTTTTTATAAAATTTTGAGTGTTTTATACCGTTCAGGACAAAAATATATCATTTTTGACAAAGATATTGATAAGTGGAATGTATAAAATAAATATAAGCAAGAAAAAATTACCTTTATCATAATATTTCGACATTTCACTGCAAACAAAACCGGATTTCACTTCAATTATTGGCATAGATAGGAAGTTTATGATATAATATACTTAAAGAAAGGTAGGGTGATTCTGATGGCAAGGGACGTAGTTTCCGCAAAACTGGACATTATTTTCAAAAAGATTTTTACGGAAAACTAGGATTTGCTTCAGGCGTTTTTAGCGGATATTCTGGATATCCCCAGTGAGAACATTCAGGATATAATTATTGTAAAACAGGAGCTGACGCCAGAAACAACAGACGGAAAATTCAGTCGTCTGGATTTGAATCTGAAAGTGGCAGATAAGCTGATAAACGTAGAAATTCAGCTAAGAGGCAATAACGATTACCTTGACAGAACGCTGTTTTATTGGGCAAAATTGTATGCATCGGAATTGAAAAGCGGTGAGGCTTATGATAAACTTAAAAAGACGATCTGCGTAAATATTATTAATTTTAATATGTTTGATGCGAATGATTACCACACTGAAATTGTAACTTCCATAAAGGATACAGGCGAGATTTTTTCGGATAAATTCAGTATTCACTTTTTTGAGCTCAGAAAAGTCGGTAAAAAAGTGAATCCAAATAACCGCAGAGAATTGTGGATGCAGTTTCTCAATGCGTCAAGTGAGGAGGAATTTGAGGTGTTGAAACAGACTAATGTGCCGATAATGAACAAGGCGGTAAACTTGATCTATGATATGAGCGAGGATTCAAAAATTCGTGAAATGGCAAGATTGCGTGAAAAGGCTCTTCATGACGAGGCTTCGGCTTTGGCGAATGCTAAGAATGAGGGCAGAGCTGAGGAAAGAAAAAAACTTATTGAAAAATGGCGTAAAAAAGGCATGTCAGATGAAGCGATCCAAGAACTTTTGAGCGAATAAGCATTATGGAAAAGATAGATAAAAGCAATACTTTTCAATTGGTGCTTGATGATGCTGTTATTTTAGCTTCCGATGAATATAAACTTGAAGATGTGTATTCTGCTTTCAAGCGTTTTTTCGTAGAAAACGGCGCTAAAGATATTTCGGAAAATCCGAAAGAACTTGTTTTTGATAATCCGGATTATGAAACACAAAAACAGCTATACAGAATACTGAATATTATACTCTATACGCCTTTCATTTACAGACCATATCTAAATTATGTGATTCAATATCATGGCAAATGTAAATTTGTAACTGATTACCGCATGACAACGCAAGCTCGTGAGATGGCAAGAATGCGTGAAAAAGCTCTGCATGACGAAGCTTCGGCTTTGGCTGATGCAGAAAGTAAGGGGCGCATGAAAGAACGCAATGCAATGATTGAAGCGCTACAAGCAAGTGGCGTGTCAGAAGAATTAATTCAGTTAACACTTAAAAATATGAAATAAACTTAGCAGAATGCGCTTTGTGTCCAAAACACAGAGCGCATTTTTGTTGCTATTGGATATAGACTTGTCAAAAATAATATGGTATTGTTGTAGTGGAGGTGACAGTGACAATGAAGAAAAACAGAACAATCCCCTTTGGCTATATGATGCATAACGGCGAGATTCAGTTGAATCCAACAGAGGCAAAAGCAGTGCAGGAAATCTTCAAAATGTACCTTGACGGCAGTTCTCTGCTGACAATTGCCGGATACATGAGTAGTACAGAAATTTCATACAATGGTATATCTCAGACCTGGAATAAAAACATGGTGAAACGCATTTTGGAAAATGAAAAATACATCGGTAAAGGTCAATTCCCTGTCATAGTTAATGAGAATATTTTCAGAAAAGCAAATAAACAAAAGCAGCTGAAATCCACACAATTCTGCGAAATATCAGAGGAAATTCAGGTAATCCGCAGTTTGACTTACTGTGCAAAATGCGGACATAAACTCTCCCGAATCGGAGGAAACAGCCATTACGAAAAGTGGGACTGCCGCAATCCCGAATGCTCCCGATTTGAGCATCGAATTACAGATAATATGCTGATCGGTGTGATCATCCATGTGCTGAATACGGCAATTGCGAATCCAAATTTGCTTGATACAAATTCAAAAATGAGCGAATATATTCCTGATATGGAAATTACCCGTCAGCAAAACGAAATAAACAGGCTGCTGGATTCTCCCAACGTTGATTTTCATAAGGCGAAAGAAGAAACATTCCGACTGGCAGAATTGAAATATAACTGCTGTACCTATAATGATAAACCGCAGAAAACTGAGCATTTAAAAAGCATTCTTGCGAATAAAGAACAACTGAATACAATTGATATTGGCTTATTGAAATCCTGCATTTCACAGATTTTGGTAAGCCATTTTTGCACCATAGAGATTGCATTTATCAACGGTGTAACCATCAAAAATACTATTGAAAGGAATGACGAAAATGAACGAAGCTCCGAAAGTCAGGATAATTCCTGCGAATCCGCAAACAGCTGAAAATAGGAATCCATATCAGCAGCTCAGAGTAGCAGCCTACTGTCGAGTTTCCACAGAACAAGAAGAGCAGCAAAACAGCTATCAGGTGCAGATTTCTTACTATACCGACCTGATCAATCGTAAAAAAGAATGGACGCTTGTGAAGATTTTCGCTGACGAAGGAATTTCCGGAACTCAGGCAAAAAAACGCCCTGAATTTCTGAAAATGATTCGGATGTGCAGACAGCAAAAAATTGATTTGATTATCACAAAGTCGATTAGCCGTTTCGCCCGAAATACCGTGGATTGCCTTGAATATGTCCGACAGTTGAAAGATTTAGGAATTGGGGTGATTTTTGAGAAAGAGAATCTCAACACACTGACCATGACATCAGAATTCATGATTGCGCTGTATGGAAGTTTTGCACAAGCAGAAAGTGAATCAATTTCCAAAAATGTATCATGGGGCAAACAAAAGCATATGCCGAAGGCAAGGTTTCGTTTCAGTATGCCAAACTGCTTGGCTACAAAAAAGGCGCAAACGGCAAGCCTGAGATCGTTCCGGAGGAAGCCGAAACCGTTCGCATGATTTATGATTTATTTCTGGACGGACTCAGCTTCACAAGGATAAAAAAAGCTCTTGAAAATCAGAATTTGCTTACTGCTACGGGCAAGAAAATATGGAGTGAATCCAATATCAAAAGCATTCTGAAGAACGAAAAATATGTGGGCGATGCACTTCTGCAAAAGACTTTTACAGTGGGCTGTATTTCGAAGAAGGTGCAGAAAAATAACGGCGAGCGTCCCATGTATCTGGTGACAAATCACCATGATCCAATTATTGATAGAGACACATTCAATCGAGTTCAGCAGGAGCTTGCAAGGCGAACTTCCAAACGTAAAATCAGTGATAAAACCATTACGGAGCAAGGCAAGTATTCCAGTAAATACGCACTTTCCGAACTGCTCATTTGTGGTCATTGCGGCACGCCTTATCGTCGATGCACTTGGACTTCGTGTGGAAGAAAGCAGATTGTATGGCGGTGTATCAGCCGTTTGGAGCACGGCAAAAAATACTGCACGGATTCCCCTACCATCCATGAAGAACCGCTTCAAAGGGCAATTTTAAGCGCAGTAAACGAGTATCTTGATTGTCGGGAGGAAATTGCAAAAATCCTGAAAGCTAATATCGGTTCAGTACTTGAATGTCAGGGTCAGCAGAAAATTATCAACCTCGAAAATCGGTTGAAAGAGCTTGACAAAGCGAGAAATGATATCATATCGCTGATAGCCTCCGGCGGCTGTGATGAAGACAAAATGGATTCGGAATTCGCAAAAATTTATGCGGAAGAGCAGTCAGTAAACGAGCAGCTTGCTGAACTGAAAAAGAAAGCCGAGATTTCTGCGGATACGCAGGACAAAATCGATCGGGCAATGGAGATGATCGAGCATGAAAAATTTGAGATCGAGGTATTCGATAATGTGATTATCCGCAAGCTAATCGATTGCATAAAAGTGCTTTCAAAAACAGAAATACTGATTATTTTCAAAGGCGGAATTGAGGTGAAAGCGATAATTGAACAATAACGAGATATTGAGGAAAACAGCTTGTAAGTGTAGGCTGTTTTTTAGTGGGAGTTGATAAATTGGCAGGAAATTTTAAAGGCATCAAACGTCAGAAATTTGGCGTGGAAATTGAGTGTACGGGACTTACAAGAGAAACTGCGGCAAAATCAATCGGCAAGGTTCTAGGCAGCCATTTTGAATATTTTGGCGGCAGCTATGACAAGTACAATATTCGTGACAACAAGGACAGAAAATGGTCAGTCGTCTATGATTCGAGCATCAAATGTGTTGATAAGAACGGCAATCATGCGTCAAGGGATTATGCAGTGGAAATCGTAACTCCGGTACTGGAATATGAGGATATCCCATTGATGCAGGAGGTTGTTCGTGCGGTCAGAAAAGCGGGAGGTGTGACCGGCGGCGATTACAATTGCGGAATCCATATTCATATTGACGGTGAGCCGTACAATGCACAAAGCCTGCGAAATCTGGTGAACATATTTGCGAGCAAGGAAAATTTCCTGTTCGATATGCTTCAGGTATCGCATCAGCGTGAAACTTACTGTCAAAAGGTGGACAGAGATTTTCTGGAAAAGCTGAATAAGCAGAAGCCGAAAACAATTGATGAAATTCAGGAATTGTGGTATAGAGGAGACATGGATGAAGTTCATCATCATTACAGCTCAACACGCTATAAGGCTTGCAATTTGCATAGTTTTTTTGCAAATGGGCATTGGGAGATGAGAGCTTGCAACTCCTCTTTGCATGCCGGTGTCATTCGTTCTTACGTGACGCTGGCGCTTGCCATTTCCAACGCTGCACTAACGAAGGAGTTTTGTTCTCCGCATATTTCGGAGAGCGATAATTTGCGTTATAGTGCAAGGGTTTGGCTGATTAATCTTGGACTGAACGGTGAGGAATTCCGCAATTGCCGCAAGCACCTGATTTCGCATCTGGACGGATGTATTTCATGGCGGCATCCCGAAGATGCAATTGCTCAGCGAGAACGGCTGAAAGAAGAGCGTATCGCAGCTCATGAGCATCCTGTAAGCGAAGTTCTGGAGCAATGTGAGAGTTTACCCGATGAAGTGGAGCAAGCCGCTGTGGACGATTTTGAGGAAGATTACGAGCAAGAAGAATTTGAGGAAAGTATGGACTTTTCCATATCAATGTAAAGGAGCTTTTTATGGCGAAAAAATTATATGCAGCTTACGGCAGCAACATCAATTTGGAACAAATGGCATATAGGTGCCCGCATTCAACAGTTGCAGGAACAGCCATGCTAAAGGGCTATGAGTTGCAGTTCAGGCATCATGCCACGATTGAACCGAATGAGGAAAGTGAAGTTCCTGTGCTTTTATGGGAGCTTGATTCGCAGGATGAAAAATTTTTAGATCGTTACGAAGGCGAGCCGAAGTATTATCGCAAGGAGAATATTTCTCTTGAACTTAACGGAGAAACTGTTGAAGCGATGGTTTACATCATGAACGGAGATACGCCGCTTGAAGCTCCCACAGAGCAGTACTACGGCATAATAAAGCAAGGCTACAAGGAAAACGGACTGGACACAAGATATCTGGAAACTGCGTTTGAAGAAGCGGTTCTAGCGGAAAATATGGAGTTTGAATCTAAATTCGGAATGGAGATATTTTGATGCTGTATCATGGATTTTATGTAAAAATTACGCCCTTGAAAAATATTCAGAGGGAGAGAAAAGACGGGAGTATCAGTGATTGCAACGGATTTCAGATTGAAATTTTCTCCAACCAATCGGAAGAAGTGACCGTGGATGTGTTTACTGCTGCGGTAGGATTTGAGATACTGAAAAATTCTGTTTGCGATGCAGAACAGTTTGCGATGGATGTCATTGAGTCGGAGGAAAAGGAATATTTGAGGTTAATCGATGAATATATGTTAGAAAATAGTTGAAATTGACCATTTAACGTAAAAAAATGACCATTTAGTGCAAAATGGTTGATTTTTCTGATTTTTTATGGTACATTGAGTATATAAAAAGTCTGATTCATACCAATTTTGACATTTTATGCTATAATTTTATTTACAGCTAATTGTTTTCAAAACAACCAAATACTTGATTTCGATTTTGTGCATTAATACATAATTGATAGAATTTTTTAAAAACCGTAACTTTTTTGACTGTTTTTAGGATTATATATTATATGTTATAGAGAGCCATTGACATATTGACAAAGAAGAACCCACACGTTTTTACGTCTTCTTGAAATAGATCTTAAATAGAATTATTATGGTAAAATATGGTGAAAATTGACCAAACAATGCTGAAAAACGACCATTTAGTGCAAAAGTATTGATTTTTTTGTTTTTATGATACATTAAGTGTGTGAAAAAAGTATTTTATGCTAAAATTATACTAGAATGGCTATATTTAGCAAAATAGACAAATATTTGATTCCGATTTTGTTTATTGCTACAAACTTTATAGAGCTTTAGGTAACCGGACGAGTTTTAATTCGAAATATTGCTTATAACAGATAAATGTCTGTTAATATACAATTAAATTAAGGAGAATTTAAAATGAAATCACAAAAATTAGCAGCAATCCTTGCGGTTACAGTCCTAGGGACATGCAGTATGACTTTCGCTGAAAATCCCATAATAAGAATGAATTCTATTGAGGTATCGGCAGCTGATGTAGAGGCAACCTATATAGGTTCTGGATATCAATTAAATTATAAAACGGTGGATAATAACATTGAGATAACCAATTTTACAAAGACATCCAGTGCATCATCTGTAAGTGTTGTAATTCCAAGTAAAATCAATGGATGTAGTGTAACATCAATTGGTGCATACGCATTCAGTGGAAAAGATATATCCTCTGTTATAATACCTGATACGGTTGTTTCTTTAGGAAATTATTCTTTCTATAATTGCTCAAAATTAAAAACGGTGACGTTATCTAAAAATTTGAGTTCAGAAAAATCAGGCGGTTACCTGTTTTATAAAAGTAAAAATATTGAAATTGTAAATGTTCCCGAAAATATGGCAGATCCTTCGTTCGTTGATCACTTTAATTATCATACTAATACGGTGGTACAAGGTTCATCAGTTACTTCAGCGTATAAGCTGGACTATAAAATCTCAGATCATCAGATTGAAATTACTAGTTTTACAAAAACTACGAGTGCATCAGCTGTAGGAGTTATAATTCCAAGTACTATTAATGGGTATAATGTAACATCAATTGGAAAATTTGCTTTTTACTGTTGCGATGGAATATCGTCTATTGTAATGCCGGATACTGTAATTTCATTGGGTGATTATTCATTTTCTACTTGTTCGAACTTAAAAACGGTAACATTATCCAGAAATTTGAGTTCAGAAAAATCTGGTGGTTATTTATTTTATAATAGCACTAGTATCGAAACTGTATATGTTCCTGAAAATATGATAGATCAGACGTTCATCGACCACTTTAATTACCATCTTGATACTGTAATTAAAGGCTCTGTAAACAATTCACAATACAGATTGGATTATGAGATTCCTATAAAAGATCGCAATGCAACAATAACAAAATATAATGCAAACGCTAATGCCAGTGATAATGTAACAGTTACAATCCCAGATACAATTTTAGGAAGAAATGTTACCAAAATTGCAACAGGAGCATTTAGCAGTTCTAATGTATATCAGGTAATCATGTCCAATAATATTACAACCCTGGAAAGTTGGTCGTTTAATGGTTGTGCCAATTTGAAGAAATTAACAGTCTCTAAAAACGTTTCATGTGCGCAGAGCGGAGGATATTTATTTACTGGATGTAATAATCTTACTGATATTACGGTTCCTGCTGATATGGCAGATAGAGAATTCATTTCTCATTTTCAATACTGTATAGGCGGTGCGAAATTAATTAAACCAGATGTGGATGCCAAAGTAACCCAAGTATACAATAATTTGAAAAGTAAATCTGCAAATGTGAATTGGAATATTAGTGGACTATCTGGCAATGCAAAAGAAAATGCGAAATATGAAGTTGCAAAATATATTCACAGCCAGTTGGCGTCCAATCTCATTCGGTATGATGCTTCTTATTCTATGCATCAAACAGCATATGCACTTGTTTCTGGAAAAGGTGCTTGTGCCGGTATGTCAAGATCTTATATTTTGCTTTTACTAAAATCAGGTTTTACAAAGGATGACGTTCAGCTTATCAGCGCTCCTGGGCATGCATTAGTAGGTATAAAGTTATATAATCAATGGTACTTTGTGGAATGCACAAATTCAAACCCAGAATCATTTGCTATGACATATCAAAATGAATGGTATAATGGGACTCCTGAAGGGCAGTATGATGGTTATATTATTCCTGGTACATATAGTTACTATTGTGATGCAGATGGTACAAGAGTTGTTAGTCAAGAGAGTGAGGCTTATTTAGCGCAGTGTTATAAGTCCAATTATAACAGGGGCGATGTGAATATGGATGGTGTTACAAACAGTTCAGATCTTTCCATATTAAACAATTATCTGAATGGTGGAAATTCAAGTATTAATCTTGTGAACGCTGATGTTAACTATGATGGCAAAATTGATAGCAATGATTACAATTCTCTAAATGATATAGTATCAGGGAAATTCACTTTTGCAGATATGATCAAAAAGGTATATGGCAGGATAATATAATCTACTGCACGTTTTTAAATTGACATTATGAAAGGAAAGCATTATGAACAAAGAAAACAATATGGAACTTAAATCGGAATATGTGGAAGTTGAGGTGTTAGGATATGGACTGCCTTTGTATAATGCAATAGGTAGTTCAGGAGATAAAGTGATATACGAAGGAATTGAGTACGATTCAACGATGATTAATGCATGGGAAGTGTTAACTGGCTCCAGTACAATACAAATTGGCGGACAATGCTGCAATCAGCATTGCACATCAAGCCATCCAGATGATCTCGTTGGAGCGCATGTTGTCTTATCACAGCCTACACAGGCTTTGCAGCCCGATGAGGAATTTTATATAGTTCCATTATGCAGAGGTTGTAACAGCAGCGGACCAGGAAAAAATATACAATTGAGGTGTGCGGTAAAAGCGGCTAGAATGAGTTGGATCGGAAAATGAATGGAGGTAATTCATATGAAAAATTTACAAGTAACAGAAAAGGTACAGTTATCCGTGGGATTGAAATTTACATTTATGGGAGTAGATCTGAGTTCCTATTACAAAAAGACAGCAGACGGCTATCAGATTTTCCTGGCACCTGCGAATGTTTCCAATGACGTACAGCTTACACTGAAGGAAATGATTGGTCAGTTTAACGGCATGGCAGGCGAAGGCGCTCTTTCTGAAGATGATGTTAAGAGCAAGATTGCAGAAGAGGAAGATCCTCAGGTTGTGAATGCAATTGATTTTGATTCTGTCAAGTTCTGCTTGAAAATGCTCTTCTTGAATATTGAATCAAAGAAAAACGGCGAAACGGAAGAAAAGACAGTCGAATACGCACTTTCACTGCAAATCAATGCAGAAGGTTTGATTCCAAAGGAAATCAAGATATTCCAGATCGACAGTTTAAGCTTCAATATCTGGAATACGCAGCGTCAGACTGTGCTGGAAAAAATGGCATTGATCACACCGGATTCATTTTAATCTATGAAAAGGTCAGATAAAGAGGATTCCATAGAAGAAAAAACATTTTCCATGAGCGTTGGTGTTCGTGGAACGATACTGGGCTATGAAGCAGCGGCATCATACAGTGTACTACATGGCGAAAGCTGTTTTCAAGGGAATTTGAATATCAACAATGCTGATATGACTGCAATCGTTGCATTGATCGATTCTAAGCTGTCTGATGAATTACACACACTTCTTCCGGATTTTCTGACACATAGATCTGCTGAATTGCGTTTCAGTTATGCTTATGATCATGAGATGTTTTTTGTGGATATGCAGTCGTTCCGTGTTACAGCGATTCGATTAAAAAATTCAGATGGAAGTTATTCTGGCAGCGGATTCTTATGCGAGCTTTCAGAACAAGAGAGTTCAGGGTTCATTGCAGAACTTATCGCAATTGCCAAGCGCCTGATTGGCATTGATAATTTTTATCTGTATATTTCCAAAGGATTGCAGCCGGTTAATATTGGCAGACTGTTAGAACCTTTTCATAAGACGGAAACATTGCTGCCTCCTTCCAGGTTCTACGAGAAAAATAGTTTTTGTTTGTATTCTGAATATTACTTTTCACAGGAATGCAATGGGCTGCTGGATCTGTTTTTTCATGAGCTGTTTGGTATAGAAAATCTGTCCTTTTTCGCAGGAAAAGGACAACAAGGCGCTTATTTTGTACTTTCCGTCCCACAGATCTCTAATGACATTATCAGCATACAAGAATTATTTCTGGAACTGGATACTGGTAAAGCTGACACGATCTTTCAGGCCTCCGGAATGTTTCAGTTAATGGCAATTCCCGAAATGTCTTTTTGCGTTGACTGTAAATTATCTTCCAGTTCACTGATGCTGTCAGCATCTGCCATTCCGAAAGAACCAATCAATCTTTTCGGTGCATTTTACCTCGGAAACACTTCTCTTACAATTGGATATAACAATGGGTTGACCTTTGGGATTGTTGGTGAAATTTATTTAAGAAAGTTGTATCTATTTGCGGCGATGCAGTTTTCATACAATGGAATCTTAAAACCGCAATTATTATGTTTTGCTACCAGTCGACTTTCCATATCGGATTTGATTGAAAACATCACGGGTCTTTTGATTCCAGGTATCAAAGCACTTGATATTATTTCTATCGACTACTTTGATTTTGAATGCAGAAATAAATTTCAGATGGAATGGTTTGAAAAGGCTGATTTATCGCAGATTGCAGCATTTTTTAATGATAATATTACGGCATCTCAACTTTCGATTGATGTAAATACAATTTCTATAGGACGAATACCGCAGGATGATGGATATGCGCTTGTGGATAAATATAGAATGCGTCATTATTATGTGGATGAAGATGGTGTTTTGTATCTGCGTCCACAATTTTATTATTCAGATGTGGCAGAACCTTTCACAATTGGTAACGGCATGGTTGTCAGTGCGGGAATATTCTTTTGTGCAAAAATTTGTGTGTTTCAATTGTCTTTGAAAGTTTTGTTTTCATTCCGTCAGCAAGAAGGTGCACTGGCGTTTGGTATGCTGTCGGATATTGATTTGGGAATGATCAAAATTACATCCTCTGATTTTCAACAGGAAAATCCTATCCCAATTCCGGAAAACAGCGTTTTGTCGCAATTTCTGGATACGACTGCGAAAGGCGTTGCATTTTATCTGCAAGCATCTCAAAATGATGTGTCATTTTATTTTGACGGTAAAATATCAATAGCCGGATTGACGGAAAAACAGGCACAATTGTATTATCAAAAAGGCTTGATCATTATCAATCTGGAAAGTACATTCTGGGACATGACAACGCATCTTTCTTTGAATGTGAACTATCAGAGTTTTCAATCGTTGAACTTTGATTTTCAGTTTTCTTTTGATACATACAAATTAGAAGAAACACTGACAAAGGTAAAAGATCGATTGAATCATGCGATCGAAGTTTGCAGAAAGAAAATTAATGACGCAACGCAATCACTGGAAGATGCAAAAACAAAGGTACGGAAATTGTACGATGAAATCTCATACCTGGATCGTCAGATAGATGCATGCAGGAATAGACTCCGCAATATGGGATGGTTCAAAAAAATATTTTATGCGCCGATTATCGGATGTGAAATTGCAGGATATGAAATTGCAAAAGGGGTGCTTTATGCATCTATTTATGTTGCAGAAGCAGCGCTTTCAGTGGCTCAGGCAGCAGTGCAATTTGCCGGAATGCTCGGTGAAGGGGTACTTCAGCTTGTAAAGGGTGTCATCACATCGGTTACATCCTTGTTCTTCATTCGCAGATTAGCAGCAAGGTTATCAGCGAATCCAAGCGAATTGTATATGCAGTTAAGTATTGACTTTGTTGCGTTGGGGAAGGAATACAGTCATGAATGGTCAGTACAGAAAACGTTGATGCAGGATTCGGCAAAGGGAAGAGAGGCCATTTCTGACAACATGATGGAGAAAATAGAACCGGATGTAAAAGATCTGGAAAACGGCGTGATTTCTAATGTCTATTTGAAAAAGCGTTATATGCATTGCGTTCAATACCATGATCAGAAGTTTAATATATCTGAAGCGGCTCATGTACTGGAGCGAAATACAGAAATAATGCATTTTGTTCAGGATGCTTATATGCAGGAATTTGGAGAATCCTTGCCTGATTTCGATGAAATGGATAATAGGCTTCTTGAAAATATCGGAGTGATAGAATCCAATATCAATATTGCAGAAAGATCTGCTTCTCTAAACGAGTTGAAAGAAACAGTAAATCAGCTTCGTGATATATCGGAAAACGGAAATAATCGAGTTTCTTATGAAGATCAATTGAAGATAGATACTGCAAAGGATGCTGTAGAGAAGTATGAAGAGGCGGTAAAGTTATCTGATGAAATGCAGAAGCTTTTAGCACAGATAACTGTATCAAGACGTTCTGTGCAAATGCATCATTTGGAACGAATGAATCATTCTCAGCAGCGAATGCGTAACCGAGGAGTGAAGCAGGAACGTTATGAAAATAATATGTATTCATATGCAAAGATAGTAAAAGAAAAGATTGAAGCTGTGTATGGCGAGCTTTCTGATGATGGTTATATCAATCCCTGTAAGGATGAGCAGATTTGGAATACGATTGTACAGGCAGAGGATTATTTCAGAGTAAATAGTTGATTAGTTGAGCGTGTGTGATTATTTGATTTTTTCAGCATAAATATTAAATAATTCTATGCACTGCTTCAGAATTTGTCTGTAGCTATGATCTTTTTTAGAATTTTAGGATTATATGTTTATGAGGAGGCTTTTGAAAGCGCTTGATGGCATATGTTTTTACAACATATGATAATTGTATATTATACAAGGAGATTTTAAATATGTGTAATAAATTATTTTTAAGTCATTCGTCTGAAGATTCAAGAATAGTAACAGCATTTGTGAACTTTATGTATAAGATAGGTCTTACAGAAAAAAATATTGTATGTACCTCAGTACCTGAAACTAAAATTTCTGTAGGTAGTGATATCTATGCATATTTAAACAAACTAATCTCTGAAGAAAAAATATATGTTATTTATTTTTTATCAGATAACTATTATGCAAGTCCCGTCTGTCTAAATGAAATGGGTGCTGTTTGGTTGAAAAAATCGGATAGTCTTAATTTGTTACTTCCAGGTTTTAATTTCGAGGACATAAGAGGAGTTGTCGAAAAAAATAAGGTTGGAATAAAACTTGGAACCTGTGATAATATGACAAAAGCAGCTTTCAATGAATTTCTTGGAATACTAAAAGAAAAATTTGGTATAAATCCTACGTCAACACATTGGGAAATTGCAAGAGATGAATTTCTACAATCATCATTAGAAAATATGCGTAAATTTAATATGTCATTTTCAAGAAGTTACTGTATAAATGATTTGGAAAATGATGGCTGTAAAATCATTAAGCGTGAATCAGGAAATGATACTATTACTGCTATGATAGATTTTGAAAAGACCGAAAGTAAATTATGCAGTATTGTTGTTTTTAATGGCAAAAGGGATTTTACCAACTACTATTTAAATAAAAAGAATCTATGCTTTGAAGCTTATGCTGATGAGGGTATAAATTGTGTGGATATTGAACTTCATCTCAAGGATATTGATATGCCATACGAAATTTACTTGAATGAAGATGAGAAAGAGTTCAAACTACCTTTAATTCAATTTTGTGATTCTCTTATGTTCTGGGAAATGGTTTCGGAAATTAAGTTTGTTTTTCACAGAAAAAAGGTTAGCAATAAGGGAAAGGTTACAATTAAAAATTTGCGCATAGAATGATTTTTTGAAAAAAGTGATATTTAATTATTTTTTATAACGTTAATATGTTTTCAGACATGTAACGTGTTAAATTCGTTAAATATAATAATTATTTCTTATGTACAAACATGATGGGTAGTGAAAGAAGATATATGAAATTTGAAAAAGTAGTTATTAAAAATTTTAGAAATTTTGATAATGTTGAACTTGACTTATCAAATAAAAACATATTTTTTGGTCTAAATGATGTTGGGAAAACAAATTTCTTGTATGCTCTACGATATGTGTTTGATAAAGATATTCGTAAGCAAAACCTTATAGATTCGGATTTTCATAATAAGCAGCTTGATAAACCAATTGAGATTGTTGTTACTATAGATATTAGTGATGCTGCTGACAGCGATTGTCAAAAACTCCGTGCACAGCTAAAAGGTGCATTGCTAAGTGAACATAATAAGGTGTATATAAAGCTTTTTGCAGAATATAACAAAACTGAAATGCTTGCTCTACCGATATTATCGTGGGGTGGTGATATTAATCATCTTTACGAAATGAAGCAAAGAGGATATCTCTATGAAATAGACTATGTATTTAATGTCATTTATATTGACTCTTATGTTGATTTGTATTCGTTATTTAAAAAGAATGTGAGCCAGCTTGTCAAAAATGAAAAGGACGAGGATAAAGATATCCTAGCAAAAATTCAAAATACAGTTGATGATTTGAACGGTCATATTGCTTCTTTGTCTGGAATTAAAGAATTTGAGGATAAACTTACGCCAGAATATCAAAAATTTCATGATGAAGGGATATCTGTTTCGATAAAATCCGAAATCGCAGTAAAGGGATTGTACTCAAACATCATCCCATATATTAAACAAGATAATGATGATAATTTATATCCTACTGCTGGGGAAGGTAGAAAAAAATTATTGGCATATTCAATATACGACTTACTGTCAGATGAAAATGCGGAAAAGAAAATCAATTTGTTTTTAATTGAGGAGCCTGAAAACCATCTTCATAAGTCTATGCAGATTGCATTATCACAAATACTATTTACCGATAGTAAATACACATACTTGTTTGTAACAACTCATTCTCCTTTCGTTCTATATGAAATGGATAATGTAAATTTAGTTCGAATATATAGTGAGCAAAAAATCAATAGTATTAGCACATTTTATAAAGTACCTGATGCTTATGAGAAAAACAGAAAAATGTTAAATCGGTGTTTGTCAGAAGCGATATTTGCTAATAAAGTGCTTTTGGTTGAAGGACCATCTGAATATATGCTATTTAGCAAAGTTCTTTCAGTAGTGCATCCTTTTTATGAAGTAGATGGAATATACATTTTACCAGTTGATGGTGTGGGATTTGAAACATATTTTTCCATCTTGAATAAACTTGGAATTTTTAATACGGTAAAAACCGACAATGATTTGAGAGTGGTACCAGGAAAAGGTACATATAGCGTTTTAGGTTTTTCACGTTGTAATAATTATATTGGACAAAAATGGCTACCTACTAATCAAATTCGAGAGAATTCTGTTTCCGCTAAGAGAAGTTTATATAATTTAAATATTAAAGTTTTGAATGAAATTCGAAGTGACTTTCATGTTTTCTTATCAAAAGTCGATTTAGAAAATGATTTAGATGAGTTTTTGCATGATAGATTATCAGCTTTATTGGGTAATGATAATCCCGTTAAATATTTACAAGCTTCAAAACACTATCATATGGTGGAGTTAATTGAGAAACTATCAGATACGGATTGCAGAACAATCTATAATCATTACAACTTCGCCTGCTTGAAGGAGGTTTCAGAATGAAATTATCCCCTGTTCAAGAGCAAATAGTAAAAACCACGGGCAACTTGATAGTGAGGGCAAGTGCAGGAACGGGTAAAACACATACAATGGTAAACAAAATTGCAAAAGAAATTGACAGCAATAACACTCACAAGGTTGTTGCTGCGATAACTTTTACCATTAAAGCCGCACATGAAATAAAAGATAGGTTGTCTGTTGATACAACTCAACACTTTATTGGAACAAATAATAGTTTTGTAATTGAAGAAGTTATAAAACCTTTTATGAAAGATGTATACGGTGCTGATTTCGATTTGGACATGAGTACAGACTATTCAGCTAAAGTTGATACTTTTCAAGAAGCTATTGAAAAAATAAGGAATGAAGGCATCCTCTGTTCATATCGAGATAATAAAAGGAATTTTATTTTTGACTTAGCTCAAGAAATTGTAGAAAAATCGTTGGCTTGTAGGCTTTATCTTCAAGCAAAATATTTTAAAATATATACCGACGAATACCAAGATTGCGACAAATCAATGCATAAATTCTTTATGTATTTATGTGATGAGTTGAATATCGAAACCTTTGTTGTGGGAGATGAAAAACAATCGATTTATATATGGAGAGGTGCTTATCCAGAGGCTTTTAACAGCATTTGGAACAAGCCCAATTTTAAAAGGGAATTTATGGGAGATAATTTTCGTTCTTGTCAGCAAATACAGAACTACTCTAATCTATTATGTGAGGAAACAAGAAGTCTTTATAATACTACGGAAAATGTAGATAATATTGTGTGGCTTTCTCCTACAAAGGAAAATTGGGCAACAGAAGTATTGTCTAATATTGTTCCAGATAAAAAGTCAGCATTATTGCGGTTTTCTAATGATAGCGCACGAATAGGAGCAAGCGAATTAACAACAAACGGTTTAGAGTATGTTTATATCCCACAGACTCCTATTGCTGATATTACAACAGATACAGCGTGGCTTTATACAGCAATTGCTAAATATCTTATAATTGAAAAGTATTCTGCATATGATGTAATTTCGGAAATACCTGTTGAAGGAAATGAAAGTCGAAAAACAGTATCATCTGTAAAAAGATTACTCAAAAGAATTGAAGAGGTTATAGATGATGAGCAGTCTTTCAGTTCATGTGTCGCAGCATTGGCTGAATATCTTGGATACGATACTCGCTCCGATCACATAAAGAAATTGTTCAAAACAATTTCTGATGCCAGTTTTCATGTGGCATTTGAAGCGGATAAATACAAACACATCGCAATTACATTCCATTCTTCAAAGGGTTTGGAGTTTGAACAGGTAATTGTATTTGCAGAGGATTATCGACTGTCTGATATGTCAAGTATATACAACCATTATGTAGCGGTTACACGTGCAAAAAGTAAATTGATTATCGTTAAGTTAAACAATTACAATGCAAATTGTTTTCAGAATAATTTACAAAAGATATTTTCTGAAAGCAGTCATAAGATAGAAGATGTCGTTTCATTTTAAACGAACATATTATTTGTAAATGGATAATCTAAGCGAAATAAAAGGGATTATGATTATGTGCTTAATTAGAGAGCAGACACCTTAACTATACATCTATTTTATGCAGATAATACAAAAGCGTCTTACTTCAAAGTAGGACGCTTTTTTGTGCCGCTGGTGCACATCTATTTCATAGTCGCAACACATACTTGGACAATGAAATAGATGTCCACCCCTTAAAGCCCGTATCTACGGGCTTTATTGCGTTTCAGAG
>ERZ826613.2151-NODE-2151-length-20313-cov-3.363116_pt1 | contig 20313 bp, 20 predicted proteins | sample MGYA00519925_ERZ826613 | MGnify/ENA primary metagenome ERZ826613 (study PRJEB31778, sample SAMEA3449236) | human gut metagenome | biome: human gut; feature: human-associated habitat; material: faeces | place: United Kingdom | collected 2010/2012 ... | reverse complement strand
GTCACCGTTTGCTCCGAACGAAGTTCCTGCCCCTGTTTGTGCAGCGGCGTTGACGAAAAGTCGGTATCACGTCCGGTCGGCTCATGAAATTTTCAAGGTGCGTTACCCATAAAAGAAAAATACCGCCCATGCAGCACAGCGATGGACACTTCAGCGAAAAAAAGTGGTGGAATATTTCAATAAAAACGACAGAAAAATCCAACTGGACAGGAACGAGAGGCTTTACTGAGATGTAAGGACGACACAGAATAAACAAAACAAAAGATCCAATCAAAATTCCAACTTTCTAAACACAAAAAGGCTTACAGAGAGTGAAGAGCCCAACAGCAAGTGAAAAGGAGCGAACTACATGCTGATTTACCCGAAGAACAAGAAGAGCGACCAGAAGGACAGCCCCGTCTGGAAGGAGGACAACTTCCTCCGTCTGCGCGGCCTTGCGGACGCATTGGTCCACAAGACCGACTTCAAGACCGAGGACGGCAAGAACGTGTTAGCCGGAGCTTACTACGAGCGCGTCCGCCGAGAACTTGAGACGCTGGAAGCAGCCAAGCTTGCACAGCTCAGCAAGTCTCTGGGACCCAAGGCCGCTGCACTCAAGGCGATGCCTGAGCCAACCGGCGGCAGCAGCAACAGTACTCCCCACTCCACCGGAGCACGGCGTGCTGCACGCGAAGCCGGTGAGCGCCGTGCCCGTGCCGCCAGTGAACGCAAGGAGCTGGCCGCGTCCATCCGGACAGAGCTGCTGGATGCCGAGGCACAGATCAATGAAGTCTACTGCCGTGCGAACGCAAGCCTTGTGAAGTACAGCAAGGCAGGCAAGTTCCGTGTGATCAGCGATGAGGAGATCCCGCGCTTTCATCCGGACTTTTCCGCCCGGAAAGTTGCGCAGGCCATGGAGATTGAGGAGGTACTGGCATGAAGAACCCGTTCAAGAAGGCTGACAGCGCCAAGCTGCCCGAGCAGGGCCGTGAGCGCACCGAGATCGACTACGCACACCGCACGATCATCCATCACATGCTGTACGGATACCCGGGAGATTTCAGCAGCTGTGCAAGCTATCCGGAGTATGATGACCCAGAGATGTTCGCGGGCGTGTTGGAGCAGGCTGCCGACGCGGTCAAGAAGCTGGACCTTGACGAGCACACCCCGGTGTTCGACGAGCTGGTCCGCCTGAAAGCCCAGCAACTGGCCATCTCCAGCCTTGTGGAGACCCGGTATCAGCACCATGCATCGGCACTGAACCTGCAGGCGGATCTCCGACTACAGGTGGAAAACCTCCGCGCCAGCAAGAAGCTCATTGAAGAGCAGCTTGCTGACGTGAATGCCCGCATCCAGAAACTGGAAGCCTGACGTCCGCAGCGAAACACAAGATAAGACCAGGAGGTACAACTATGTACATGGGTGAACACACCAACGTGACCGAAAAGCTCCACGACATCCAGAAACAGGGCCGCACCAAGGGCAGCCTGCTGGACCACATCGCGATCCCCGTGACCGCCTTCTTTGTGGCCACGGACCTTATGACCGTCCACCTCTACACCGAAAGCCTGTTCGACGAGCGGCCCGAAATGGCCATGCTGGTGGCTGCCTCCATCGCCCTGCTGCTGGATGCCTGCCCCATGCTGGCGGGCAAACTCAAGGGCCAGCTGGATGACATGCTGCCCCGTGATCAGCGGGCGACGAAGCGCCGCATCAGCGCACTTCTGGGCACGGCCGTCGGAGCCTTTGCAATCTTCGCGGGTTTCTGCATCGTGTCCACGCTCATAAGTGTGGAGGCCCTGGGAGCAACGGAGAACCCCACCCTCTACATGGTGGGCCAGTACATCCGTATGCTGCTGCCCATCGCCACCAGCGTAGGCTCTTACGCCATCGGCTTTTTCAGCGACCACCGCAGCCAGCTGGACAGCCTGAAGGCCCAGCGCCTGGATCTGCAGGACCTGGCTGCCGACACCGACAGCGCCATCAGCCATGCAGAGTTTGCGGCTGCAAACTTTGACCCGGATCTCCAGGACTACCGCTTTGCACAGGCAAAGCTCAAGAGCCTGAGCATTGCGGCCCGGCAGGCCCGCTTGTCCGCACGCATGAAGCTGGCCGAAGAACTGGGCAGCGTAGAGGCCGCAGAGGCCCTGCTGCACAGCGCGGGTCTGGACGACCTGCTGGACGAGCAGCACTGGCAGGCCATGCTGCTGCCCCCTGCCTTGGCTGAGGCTGCACCGGAACAGCCGGTGCTCCGCCTTGAGGCAGAGCCTGCCGCAGAGGAAGTGCCTGCCGCAATGGCATCTTGACCCCAAAACAGATTTTTTTCAGAAAAAAGCTGCCTGTTTTCCAACTGAGAAGGCAGACAGCGCCTTTTCTGAGGTGTAAGACGCAAACCTCCTGAACGAAAGGAAACGCTATGAAGCTGAAGATGCTTACCCGCATGGCTGCCATGGTGGCAGCTGGTTCTCTGGTGGTCGGCCTGCTGGCTGGCTGCAGTGTGATCCCCTCCAAGGACGGTGCGGCGGACAATGCCGTGGCCACCGATACTGCCCTCATCCTTACGCAGGGCGACGGCATGCCTGCGCTAACCAACGCTGAGGACTTCCTCGACTGCGTGAACGTGACGCACGGCGGCAGCGCCGGACTGGTGGTGGCCGATGGCAAGCCGTTTGCGCTCGGTCCCCAGCGCTTTGACGAGGTCAAGAACAACGACATCCAGCAGGCCCGAGCCGACAAGACAGCACGCTACCAGCTGGTCGAGGCGGTCCAGGGCGCTGCAGCCACCACCCCTGAGACCGACCTGATCTCCGCCATTTCTCTCGCCAGCCGCATGCTGTCCGCCGGTACGGCTGACAATAAGGTGCTGATCATCCGCCATTCGGGTGTGAACACTGCCGTCGCCAGCCTGCCCATGCAGGACCTCGACCTGCTGAATAGCGACCCTGCCAAGCTGCTGGATCAGCTGGACGCCGCTGCCATGCTGCCTCAGCTGAACGGCGTGGCCGTGGAGTTCTACGGCCTGGGCGATGTTGCGGGCAGCCAGGGCACGCTCAGTGCCCAGCAGGTCCAGTGGCTGAAGAGCTTCTGGCAGGCCTTCTTTGACCGCACGGGTGCAAACGTCACCTTCCATACCGACATCGTGTCCGGCGACGCCCTCAACAACGGCCACACCGTGACGCCTCTGGCCGCTGCAGGCGCACCGACCTTCGTCAAGGTCAGCGCCGAGCAGGTGGCGTTTCAGCCCGACAGCACGACTTTCCTCGATGAGGCAGCTGCCCGTGCAGCACTGAACGGTCTGGCCGAGCAGCTCAAGGGCACTTCTGCCGCCCACTACATTGTGGCTGGCAGCACCGCACAGGTGGACAACGCCAGCCGCGAGGGTGCCCAGGCATTGTCTCTGGCCCGCGCACAGGCCGTGCGGGATGTGCTGGTGGAGGCCGGTGTCCCCGCCGACCGATTCACCTGCCTGGGGCTGGGCAACGAGCCGACGAGCGTGCGCAGCGCAAATGAGCCGGAGAACCGCTGCACCTATGTTGTGGCCGATACCACGGCCCAGGCTGCGGAGTTTCTGGCAGTGGGTCAGGCTGAGAGCTGACCGGCAAATAAGCAGGGCACCCTGGCACAGAGCAATCTGTGCCGGGGTGCCTTTTTGCATGCGAAGGTGGCGATGCACCAGCCGCTTTGGTCCATGGGGAAAGGGCGTTCGCACTGGGTCGCACAGGCAGTTTGCGAAAAAGCACTTTCATTTTGGCGGAAAGCGTGCTATACTTTATGATAGAATTGGTGAGATGAACAGTTCCGGCGCTGCCAGACGGCTCCAGGGCGAGCAATTTTGCCGAATCAACTCACGCCCCGCAAGGGGACGGAAACATGGAACCAGCAATAAGCGAGTAACGCCGTGGGCTTGGATTTAACTCACACCCCGCAAGGGGACGTAAGCAGAAAATGCCATAATCATGACCATCGAAACAGCTTTTGAACCAACTCACACCCCGCAAGGGGACGTAAATATGGGCACCATCAAGAACACTATCGGCGGCGACGAACCAACTCACACCCCGCAAGGGGACGTAAAATTCTCTCAGAATAACTCGAAATGCCGTTCTGAGCTAGAACCAACTCACACCCCGCAAGGGGACAAACAAACAGAAGGAACTTTTCTGCACTGCATAGATGCGGCAGAAAAGTTCCTTCTGCTTTTTTGATTTTTTGCACTGTTTTCCAACCGGGTACGGCGGCAGAGCCTTTCTCTGAGTGTAAGAAAGAAACACCTGAGACGAAAGGACAAAGCCTATGAAACGTCTTTTGGAAGGACAGCAGCTGCAGCGAACGGTCCCACCCACGGCGGGGCGTGTGGAGCCGGTGGTACGCCTGCCCGGCGGACTGACGCTGGACGACCGCAGCTGCTGGCAGTACCCCACCATGCTGGTGGGCAACGTGGGCAGCGGCAAGTCTACCCTGATGGAACAGATTCGCCGCCCCGTGCTGGCCCACGCAGACCGCGTGCAGGACACCGTCGTCATCTTTGCGGCCAAGCCGGATGTGCTGCGCTGCCGCCGCCCCGGCGACCCGGTGATCTCGGTCTCGGCCACCGACCCTGCCAGCTGCTGGAACCTTTTCCGGGAGCTGGATGCCTCCGATACGCCGGAACTTACCTTGCGTGAAATCGCCAGTGCTCTGTTTGCCGAACAGAAGAAAAAGACTACCCAGATCTTCTTCCCGGAGGCAGCGCAGGAGATCTTCTACCAGACGGCACGCTTCATGCGGGATTTCGGCCGCACCAACAACATCCCGGTCTCCAACGCAGAGCTGAGCGAGTTTCTCACCCGCACAACGGTCTTTGCACAGGAAGGGGCCGGCACCGGAACCGACGGCAGCTGGCAGGAACTGGTAGAGCGGTACCCCACTTACTTTTCTGCCGCCCGGGATCTTATCGGGGACGGCGGAGCCCAGGGGCTGGGTGTACTCAGCGAGGTACGCACCATGCTCAGCCGCCTGTTCATTGGCAGCTTCAACACAGCCGACGGCCAGTTCTCGGCCCTGCAGGCCATCCGTCAGGGCGGCAAGCGGGTGTTTATCCTCTATGAGCCGGACAAAGCAAGAACAGCTCTGCCGCTGTTCCGGCTGCTGCTGGATCTGATGCTGCAACAGAGCATGAGCCCCACCCTGAACCACAAGGTGTGGTTTCTGCTGGACGAGTTCAGTCTGCTGCCTAAGGTCGAATCCCTGACCGATTCCCTGAGCTTCGCACGTGACCCTTCCGGCGACAATGGGCGCAGTGGTGCACGTATTATTGCGGCAGTACAAAGCGTCCAGCTGCTGACTCGCCACTACTCCGAGGCAGAGGCCAAGACCCTGATGTCCTTGTTCCCCAACCTCATCACCATGCGTGTCATGGACCCAATGTCCCGTGCAGCCTTCGCAGACCGCTACGGCACCGCCCGCGTGATCTACCGCTACATGGGCGAGGGCAACCGGCCCGTGACCACCGACTGCGAGCAGAAGGTGGTGACAGACGCCGACTTTTCCCAGCTGATGAAACCGGGTCAGGCCCTGATGAGCCTGCCTGCAGTCTCGCCGGATCCCTTCATTTACGACGGCTTCCGGCCCTGACCGAAGAAAGGAGAAACCCATGGCTTTGTTCCGTTCCAACCGGGGCATGCACCTGCTGGCACTGCCCACGACCCACGCCGATGCAGAGAACACCCGCCGCAAAAACATCCAGGATGGCGGTACCACCACCGCATCCCGCCTGCTGGCACAGGCCCGCATCCTGCCGCAGGAGGCGCTGGTCTGCGGCCCGCCGGGCCGGATCTTTCCGGGGGTGGAGTCCCTGCAGCGACAGAGCAGCCGCCCCTTCGTGCTCATCGGCACTGCCCGGGACCTGACCGACAGTCCGCTGCTGCGGCTCCCGGTTCAGTGGCAGGACACCGTGCTCCCGGACCGGCTTCCGGAGGGCAGCGGCAGGATCACGATCCACCCCGGCGAATTCGGCATGGGTATGATGCAGATGGCAGACTGGGGCGGCACCCACACCATCCTACTTTGCCTGGGGCAGGGGCTCTCAGCCAGTACAGAGCTGCTGGATGCCCTGAATGCATGCGGCGACTATGTGCTGCTCTGCAGCAGCCTGAGCCGGGCAGTGCCCAGCCGGACGGGCGGGCTGACCACGGAGGGCCTGCTGCGCTCCATGCGATATCTGGTCGTCTCGTCCGCAGGCGGCGACGCCCAGACCCTGCTGCAGGTCCTGCCCAGCTACGAGAGTGAGCGGGTGACCAACTCCATCGGCTTCAACACCCACCACGACCGGGGCGGCATGATGGGGCACCACGGCGGTAGCGGCTTCAGCTTTGGCCAGAACCGCGAAGTGGTCACCAAGCCCGTGCTCTCGCAGGACGACCTCACCGGGCTCCGGAACAACTCGGAGTTTCTGGTCTATAACCAAGACCTTATGAGGCTCTGGGTCGGAAAAATCGGCTGAAAACCAACCAAAAACTTATCCGCTTTTTTCGTACAACCTGCACATTGCAGGAACGCTTACCGGTGCGCTATACTGGGCGCAACACGACTATGTTGTCAGCTGTATATCGTGCACAAACGAAAGGAGAAACGCTATGAAGCGTATCTACGTGACTACCGTACCCCTGCAGGGCTTCCGCGACTTGGCCAAGAACACCTACCGCAGCGCCGCCAATTCTGGCGACATCGAGACTCGCTTCCCGATCCTGCAGGTCCTGCACAACACGCTGCAGGAAGGCGACGATTTCCACATCATCGCCATCCGCAGTGTGAACGGCGATACCCAACGCAATTTCGGCTACCTCAAAGAGGAGCTGCAGGCGATGGGCTTCACCGAGGACCACATCCGGGAGCTGCCCATGCCGGACGAGCAGGACTGCAGCACCCTGATCCGCCTGTGCCGCGACCTGTGCGACGTGCTGCCGGAAAAAGGCATCGCCTACATGGACATCACCTACGGTACCAAGACCATCCCTCTGGTGCAGCTGGCGGCTCTCACCTGCGCAGCAGCGACCCATGAGGAACTGGAGGTAGGCGGTGTCTACTACGGCGAGATGCGGCGCGTCAACGGCCAGAGCGTGAATCAGTCTGTTCTCCACGATGTTACGCCGCTTTATCACCTGCAGGGCCTCGTGGGCGGCATCCACGGCAACAAGGATACCGCCGAGATGGTCTACAACCAGCTGGTGTGGATGAGCCAGAACAAGGCCGAGCAGTAAGGGAGGGGGAATTTGATGTACGAGGAACGTGCAAACCTCCGGGCTGCGATCGATGCATCGCCGCTCTGGGATGTGGATGTGGCCACCCGCAAGGCTCTCTTTCAGCCGATGCTGAAAAAGCTGAATGGCCGGGAAGAGTCTGCCGGGGACGACCCGGCTGAGGCCGCTGCGGTAGACCCGAAGCTGGAAGAAACCTACAAGAGGGTCTGGGCCGAGTGCTTTGAGCTGTTCCCGACAGAAGATGCAACCATCCTCTCGATGGCGTTTTTCCAGGCTGCGGCGGCATACCAGCCGGACCCGACACGGGAGAAGGACAGCTTCTGTGCTTACATGCAGATGGCCATGCGGCACCTGAAGGCCGAAGATGCCCGGAAAGAGGCGCAGAGCCTGGGCATTATGGACGTTAGCAAGGAGACCGCCCGTAAGGTCCGTCAGGCGTTGGACTACATGGACCGGATGGGTTACACCAGTGCCATGGTGACCGGCGACCCGCATCTGGAAAAGACGGTCGCACAGGCTGCCAGGATCGGCCAGCGGAGCCTGCACGAGGCTCTGCTGAACAAAGATACGCTGGTGTCCATCAACACCGAGCGGGACGACGGCACCGGGATCGAGATCGTGGACACGGGACTGTCTCCTGAAGATGGGCTGGAACTGAAAGAGGACATCTTCCCTATCCTGCACAAGGCTGTGCTGCTCATGAGCCTGGAAGAAAAAGAAAAGACCCGTGCCAATATGGTACTGTTCTGGTCCCCGCGCATTCTGGGCTATCTGCGGAAAAATGAGGCCCCCGACATGCCGGAACGCCTTGGCCGTAGCGACGACCTGCGCCCCCTGGAGAAGGACGGCATTCTGTGGGACCAGCTGATTCTGCGGGACTATGTGCACTTCTGCGTGCAAGAACCGCTTTATAGCGGCGAAGGCCCGGAAAATCCGAAGGAGCTTGAAAGCGCCGCAGTGAACCCCCTGCTGCTGCCGACTCGCCGCCCGGAGCAGGACAAGACCGTGGCAGAATATCTGGGCAAGGACAAGGGAACGATTTCCTATCACAACAAGAATCTCAACAAAAAGTTCCGGGAGCTGTTGGGCATCAAGGACACAAAGCCTGTGAAGGAGAACTGAACACATGGGGAAGAACATTGCGCTCCTGTATATGAGTGCCTATTTTGCACAGCCTGCCCCGGAGGGCAGCAAAAACCGCTTCCTGCGTACACAGACCAACGAGGCTGCGGTCAGCGCCCTGTGGAAGGACCCTGCATCCCGGCCGGACAAGATCGTGGCCCTGTGCAGCGACACGGTCCGGACAAAGCCGACCGTCCCGGCGGCAGATGGCTCCGGCAATAAGGTGCCCACGCTGGAGTATTTCAGGGATGAGTTCCTGAAACAGCTTGGCGTGCAGCCGGAACAGCTGGTGGCGGTCTCTGTGCCCGACAGTATGGAGGAAGCCGACCAGACCCGTGCGATCTCTGCCGTGCTGGAACAGGTGGCCGAGAATGACAACCTCTACATCGACCTGTCCGGCGGAATGCGCGATACGGCGACGCTGCTGCTCATTGTAGCCCGCTACCTCAAGGACATCCGCATGGTTCAGACCAAAAAAGTGCTTTACTCGGAGCTCAAGGGCAACAGTTCCGTTGTGCGGGACAGCACGGGCCTGTACAACCTGATGGACCTGATTACGGCAGTGGATGCGTTCTTCTCCACCGGTACGACCGAGAAACTGAAAGCATATATGAAACAGACCGGTGAGACGGACCCTGACATCCTGAACCTGCTTGACCGGATCGACCATTTCGCGGATGATCTGGCCCTCTGCCGCGTGCAGATGCTCAAGGCCGACCTCAAGGCCATTGCCCGTCAGATCAAACAGCGCCCTGCCTCGAGGGAAACGCTGAGCAGCCTGCTCTATGAGCTGATGAACGACCGCTTTGAGGCAGAGTTCCAAAACCTCATGGGCAGCCGTTCAGACAGCCTGCCGGCACTCGTGCAGTGGTGTGCCCACCACCGGATGTACCAGCAGGGACTGACCCTCCTGAGCGAGGAAATGCCCACCTATTTGTGTGGTCACCTGTTTCTGCAGCCAACCGGCAAAGCACTGGATTACATGGCACTACAGCCCCAGAACAAAGGCAAGAGCTGGGTGTTCCCAATGTTCCACTACCACTTCTGCCGCGCTGCTTTGTTCCATGAGGCACGGCCCTTTACCGTAAACCTCTGCCTGACCAAGGACAAGACTGAGGCGAACGGAAACGCTCTGTTCCGTGTGGCGACTCTGACCGAAGCACAGGAGTATCTGACAGCCGCAGTGGAGCAGGGGGAACTGCTGTTGGATCTGACCCGGAAAGACACTGTGGCGCAGGGAATCGTATACTACCAGAGCGTGCAGCAGTACCGCAACCAGATCAACCACGCCACGGACAGCGCGGTTAAATTTCAAAAGGACACAGGGCTTCTGCCGCTCAGCACAAGCGCCATTGAGCAGACGTTGGGGGACGTTGCGTTCTACCTCTTCAAACTGAAAGAGTGTAAAACCACTGCCCCGGTGGGCATAGAACTACTGGACAGCAACAAAGCATTTTAAGGCTCAAAAAGTTATAACAAAAACAGCCATCACTTTCCAACTGAAGTGATGGCTGTTTTTTGTTATCCCCTTGCGGGGAGGACCATTCCAGGATGGTCAAAGATGGGTAAAGTCGAAAGGGACATTCTCAACACTTTCGTCCCCTTGCGGGAAGAATGCGGAAAAGGTGTGAGCGCCTGCGCTCACAGAGACCTCTGCGGCAGAACCAGCGGCTCCACCGATACGCCGCCCATGCCAAGGGTGGTTTTGATCCCGATGCCGCCGTAGGGCGCAAAGGAGAGCAGGGCGTTCCAGAGCTCCAACAGCGGCAGGGCCAGCCGGGCCTCCACGACAGCGCTGCCCACAAAGCCCGGGATGCAGGTGTTCTTGATGGGATAGGAGACGGTGTGCAGGCTGTAATCCAGGATGCGCAGCCCGCGCAGGATGGCGTCCAGCGCGTCCGGGTCGCTCAGCTGGCAATCCGGAAAGGCGGTGTTCCAGTGCAGCACAAGGCTCTGCAGCAGCAGGAATTCCTGCGGGTAGATGGCGTAGCGTCCCGCCTGCTTGAAGGCGCAGGGGGTGCGGAACCACAGCCTTGTCCGGCTGGCAGGCTCCTCCCGCGCAGCCAGCAGAAGCTGCAGGCCGTTTTCCACCGAGTGGCTGCCCAGCGGCTCCATCTGCAGGGGCGCGCCGTGCAGTTCCAGCGTGGTGCAGCCCGCAAGCAGCGGCCGCACCTGTGCGGCGAGGGCTTCGTCCAGAAGATTCAGCGTCCACACCGAGGTCTGCGCAGCAGCGTCAAAGCACAGGGACTGCGACAGCGGGTGCTCGCCCTGCTCATGGAGCCGAGCGGCGGTATCGGCGGGAAGCTGTGCCATCAGCCAGCCATAAATGCGGTAGGCCCATGCAGAGGGCAGACGTGGGGTCTCTGCTGTGCGCAGAGAGAACTGCAGCTGCTCGATCATAGAATGTTCACCTCGCAGAACCCGGCCGGGTAGCGTTTGCCTGCATAGGTGACGTACCGCGCACGGTGCGGCGAAACGCCAAGGCTGATGTCTGCCTCATGACGACCGTGCTGGGTCTGCAGAATGCGCTGGGTCCATTTCAGGGCGGCGGCATAGTCGTCCTTCAGGTAAGGGTAACCGACCGTTTTGGAGAGGAAGCCGGTGCCGCCGCCAAGGATGAGGTGTGGGGTGTCCGGGATGTTTGCAACGGGATGGCCCTGCGGGAAGTGCGACAGGAAGGCATCCTGATAAAAGCGGCTGAACTCGGCGATGGCTTCCAGCAGGGCATCCTTTGTAATGGGGTGGATATGCCGGTTGAGGATGCTCTGGTCCAGCGTCAGCCGGAAGCGGATGGTCTCGCCCGGACGCACGCATTCCTGATAGAGGGGCAGATCCTTAGCGTCACCGTCAAAGTCCTCGACCCGGGCAGCGGAAAGGGGCGAGATCAGGGTGCGCCCGGTCAGGATCAGCTTGTCGTTGTCGATGGGGGCGCTGTCGGAGACCTGAACACCACGGAAAATGCTGTCCAGGATGTCGTCGGCGGCAGCACCGGATCGCAGCTTGTTGGCATAGCTGCCCTCCGGGAATACGTAATCGTGGTTGACCTCAAACGCTTCCAGAGTACGTTTTTTGCCGGGGGCCGGCGTCTCGTGCAGCAGCAGATGCACCAGCCACGCCGTGCGCAGCGCACCTTTCAGGCTGCTGCCGGGAATATAGGCGCGGCCGTAGGCGTCGCGCTGAAACTGATGGATCTCTTTGGTGCCGTTGTAACCGGCAACATCCTCGGTCACGGCCAGGCGATACTGCACCAGCGGCTTGTCACCCATCAGTTTCGGGTGCTCCAGCCAATCCTCTGCAAGATGGCAGTCTCTGGTCCAGAAGTCCAGCAGACTGCTGTTGTTGGAGCTGAGCATGAACTTCTCGAACTGCCGCACCAGATCGTGCCGGAGCATGTAGTCAAAAAACAGTTCCATGTTGAGGATCTTGACGCAGCCCTGGTTCGGGGAATAGATGTATTCCCGTTTGCCGATCTTACGGCCGCTGCCAACGAACAAAGGAGACTGCGTTTTCAGCGTCAGATCAAAGACCTGCAGGTGATCCTGCTGGATCATAGTGTCACCCCCATAAACAGCGGTTTGGAATAGCGGTAAACCGGATGCGGGACCCCGATGCCGACATCGCAGAGCTCACCCTGATAGGTGTGCTGCAGCACGGAACCGGCGGTGAGAAAATACTGGGTCTGCTTCTTGACGGGGGTCTCCACCCATTCGGTGGAGGCAAAGCCGCCGCGCCGGGCCAGCTGGAACGCCGCACCTTCCAATGCGGCGTCCATCTCCTCCCCGGTGGGCAGACTGCTGGTCAGCAGCAGGTAGGGCGCGGTGCCGCGCTCCAGCGCCTGCAGCATCCAGCGCAAGGATGCGTCCTCGGCGGTGTTCAGGCAGATGGGCTCGCCGTCCAGATGGAACCGGCCGTAACCGGCGCTGGTGCGGCCGCCGATCCCGCTCAGGCCCAGAAGGGTAAAGAGCTCCTTCAGCATCTTGAGCTGGTCGTTGCCCTCACAGGCACACAGAACATACAGGCCGCAGCCTGCGTGCAGGCGGTACAGGCCGACAAAGTACGGCTTGGCGTCGGCACCGTCGGTCACGCTGGCCTTGGTCTGCTCGTAGGCCTGGCCAAAGCTCTGGTCCAGCTCGTCCAGCGGGTAGGTGCCGCTGTGCAGGCTGGCGGTGTAGCGGTCGAATTTGGAGGCCGGGATCCAGGCAAGCTTTTTGACCGCCTTGCGCTCAACGGTGGAAAGCTCGGCAGGGGATGTGGATGCGGCGATCGGCTTGGGCAGGTAAAAGGTATCTCCCCGCCAGGGCATGGCATCGCTGATGCGCAGGGCGTCCGCATCGGCAGAGACGAGAAGCTCCTCCAGTGCGGGCTCGCCGTACACCTCCAGCGCTGTGTGGCACAGGGCCGAAAAAATCGTGTCGGCGCGCAGGGTCAGGGCAGAGGACTGGGAGCCGACCGCTGAGTCGGAACCGCCGAAGTGGACTGCCGTATCAAACGCCAGCTTTAGCAGAAAATAGTTCATACTCTTTGACCTCGGTTTTGAAGGTTTGGCGGATGCCGTCCAGATCAACGTTCAGCGTCTCCGGGTAAGGGATCACCTGGAAGTTCTGGAAGCTCACACGGCCGTTGCCGCGGGAGCCGTGCCCGCCAAAGTAGTCCAGCTGGAGCAGCTTCATGGCCTTGGACAGAAGCAAAAGGTCCTCTTCCATCTCTTTGGGGTCGGACAGGTTGTAAACGATGTTGACCCCGAACCGGGCACCGGCAATAACGCGCTCAATCTGGCGAGGGTTGGCCTTGGAGGTAAGGCGGTTGATCGTGTTCTCCGACTTGACTTCGGTCACCCCCACGCCTTTCAGCTGGTCGTAGTTGAGCAGAAAGGCGTCCGCAAACTGCAGCCGTGCAAAGCGGACCGGTTCGGAGCTGCCGAACATCCGCAGGAGCACCTCACCGTCTGCGGAAAAATCCGGAAGTGTTTCGCCGTTGACACAGCTGCGGCGGGCAAGCAGCGTGCGGAGCTTGCCCTTCAGGCTGCTGCCCGGCACGATGGGCAGCCCGGTGAACGGGTCACGGATGACAGGACTATCCACGGTGCCGATGGCAGAAAAAGACGAAGAACCGCCGATGTGAAGCCCTGTGCGGACAACAAGGTCACACTTGATCAGAATTTTGCCGGTCATGATGCATTCTCCTCTCCGGTTTTGGATTCAGAGTAGTAACGATGGAAGGCGACGAGGGCTTCCATGTAGTGGTAATAATCGATCAGGTCCTGCCGTGTGCAGGTACCGACAGAGGACAGCTTGGCGAGATACTCAAACAGGTTGGCACTTTCCACAAACTGGCGCACCTGCGGGTCACGGCCGCATTCGTAAGCCAGGCGGATGCGCAGCAGCTTGATCTGATTGACGCTCTCCTTCAAAAGCCGCTCCTCGGTGCGGCGGTTCTCGTTGTTGTAAACGTCACAGGCCAGGCGGAGCAGGTTCTGGATCTTGGTCTTGGTGATCAGGGCGCAATTCTCCTTCATCAACTGTTCCGCAAAATCAACGTAGTTTTCCGGAATGACCGGCTCTGCAGCAGCGGCCTTTGGCTTGGCCGGGCCTTTGCCGGAAGGATGATTCGGTTTTGGCATATCACTCTCTCCCTCGTTTCTGATAGACATAAATGTAGATCGCGGTGATCAGCTGTCGGCGCTGTTCCGGGTCCCGCGCCCAGTCCAGAACATTGTGCGAGAAGGTCCGGTAGGCGTCCTTCAGGGCCTCACTTGCCTTCTTCTCGTCCGGGCGCAGCCGGGCAAGCAGGTAGACGCACCGTGCAAAATTGACCTGGTCCTCCCGGGTATTGCGCAGCAGGTCGGTCAGGTTGTACAGCATGGAATTGCCGCGGTGATCATCGTCGTCGTTTTTCTGAAACTGCACAAAGAACTGCTCCAGACAGGCCATCTTCTCGCCCAGCACCTTGTCCTGCAGCACATCCCAGGAATAGGTGTGGTCGGGCACGGCGTCGAACAGTGCGGCACCGTTCTTGCCGGGCAGCTTTTTGGCTTCGTCCTCCAGCGCGGCGGTCTGTTCAGCTGCGGCGCGGATGGGATAATGTTCGTTGAACATTGCGATGCCCGCGCTGATGGTCAGCGCCCCGCAGGTGTAGCTGCGCAGGTGCTTCTGGATGCGCAGGGCGGCCTGCAGGGTGTGGTTCCAGGCACCGACCAGAAAGACGTCGTCGCCACCGGCGTAGACGATGCTGACGCAAAGCCCCTGCAGCAGGCCGTTGATGTGGTACTTGAAGAACAGCGACATCTGCCGCGAGAACGCTGCGGCGCGGAACAGGTTGACGTACTTCATCCGCTGCACGGGGTCGGTCTGGTCCGGCTGCTCAAAGCCGGCAATAAAGGCCTGCCCCAGATTGTCCACGTCCATGCGGCAGATGGCGATGCGGCGGATGCCTTCCGACTGGTCGGCAAGATCCTCAATATTGTTGCTGGCGGCATAGTCGCCGACGAACAGGTTGACGGACGGGATGAGCGTCCGGACCAGCCGGTTCTTGGTGTAGGAGCGCACGGCGTCGGCGCAGAGGGCGGAGTCGTTCGAGAACGAAAGGAACCGTTTGCTGCCCCGGATGCCCGGCAGCGCAAAGGCACCGGGGCGGGGCGTGCTGTGGACCAGATAAATCGACTGGTTCTGGATCTGCGCCGACAGGTTGGCAAACCGATTGCACCACGGGCAGAGACCCTCGGCGTTGACCTGTGCGGAATTGCCGCACACCTTGCACTCCCGGGTACCGTCGGGGATGGCCTGCACACGGTTCAGGGCGCGGAGCGCAGCGGCATCGTAGGGGTGCTGCTTGTGCTGCTCGGCAATGGCGTTGACCCGGCGGAACAGGGCCTTGTAGGGGCTTGCCTCTGCGGGGACATTGCACAGGTCGTTGGCACTGCAGGGGGTCCAACCGTTGGCCAGGAACAGCTGCACGCCGAACTGTTCGTTCAGCCAGCCGTTGAAGGCCCGGTTCCAGTCGGCAAGGGTCTGCTGCACGGTGGCGGTGTTGGGCAGCAGGAGATAGCAGTGCCCGCCGCCGCTGTAAATGATGTTGGTCCGGGTCAGGCCGCAGCCGTCCAGCAGCTCGTCCATGTAGTGCTCCATGAGCAGTTCCAGAAAGAACGAACGGCTGCGGAGGGACCGCAGGGCACCCTCGGTATGGACGGTGTAGATGAACCGCTGGATGCGGGAAAAGTCGGCGGTGTAGAGCAGGAACGCCGGTTCCCGGCGCAGCTCTGCGGGAGTGTCCAGCAGGGAAAAGGCGTCGGCCTGCTGCAGATACTCGCTGACGCAGGCCGCCAGAGCCGCCGTCAGCTTGAGCTGGTCGTAGAGAGAAATATCCCGGTCCTCTTCCCGCGCAGTGCTGGCAGGCAGGGCGCTGCACTGGGATTCCAGCAGGCCCAGCAGTGCGTTTGCCTGCGCCGGGCTGAACTGCAGGCCGGTGAGCTGCCCCGTCAGCTCCTGATAGAGCTCCCGGTAAACGGCGGCGGGGATGTCCGGCGCATCCTGCACGGGGTCGTGCAGGGCACCGTCCGGGCGGGCAGCCGGGACGGAATACCCGGGGTGCTCCCCGTTCAGGTGGCTGAAAATGGAGCGCAGGGGCCGGCAGCGGGAGCTGGCCGGTTCGGCGGCGGGGGTGTCGGCGGTCACAGACAGGCTGCGGGCAAAGGCTGCGCAGCGGGCGGCGTCCGACCCTGCGGCCGCGCCGCCGCGCACGGCGGCCCACTCCGGGGTGTCCGGCAGGGCGGCCAACAGGTCGGCTGCGGTCTTGTCGGCCCGGAAGGCCAGCTTGCCAAGGCCGTGCAGCAGGCCGCAGAAGGTGGCCTGCAAGGTGAGTGTGTTCAAGGAATCATCTCCTTCGGGCAAAATAGCAAGGGAATATGCGAAAAACAGGTTTGAAAAGGTTTGTTCCCATTATAGCACGGGATCCGACAAAGAAAAACGCCGGAAACAGAGAAATTTCGACCGCTTTTTTGGGGAAATTTCCAGTGGGAAACAGTCTGTATTCTAATATAAAAGCTGTGGAAACTCCCGCAGTTGGAAAAATTGCGGAAAAAATCAGGAACAGCCCAAAATTTCACAAAAAAAGCAGCCGCCCCGCTTCGCCGCACAAAACTGTGCAGTAAAGCGGGGCAGTCGTCTCCGTCCCCTTGCGGGGTGTGATCTTGAACACTGTGATGAGATTGGACACACTGACACGGCGAATTCTCCGTCCCCTTACGGGGCGTGATTGTTGAGTATGGGCGCTTCAACTTTTGCAGGTTTTAAGCCTTTCGCAGGTTTTTAAGCCTTTTGCAGGTCTCAAGCCAAATTCTACGTCCCCTTGCGGGGTGTGATGGCTGTGTCCAGCTCCTTATTAGTAAGGACATAGAACGTCTTGTCCTACGTCCCCTTGCGGGGTGTGATTGCAGGGTGTGCACCACCGTTTCTTCCAGCGCGTGGTCATGTCCTACGTCCCCTTACGGGGTGTGATGGCAAAAATGAACAAAAGTGACCGGCCGAAAACCGGCAGAATGCACCTTTTTCATAATGCTGGCACCATTATAACACACTCTGCGCAAAAAGAAAAGCGGAATGGAGAAAAGAATGCCGCTTTTTGTGGTGCGAACCGCGCAGGAAGTGCGCGTAAAAACCATGAAATTTTGAGATTTCGCACCGAAAATTCCAACTGCGGCTGCTCCGGCGGGCTTATCTTATGTGACCGGACAAAAACAGACAAATGCGAAAGGAGCACACAATGGGATTCTTCAGTTCCCTTTGGGGCAAAAACAGCGAGAACGGCAAAAACACCCAGAACAACACACCGACGGTGCAGCAGCCGAGAATGACGGAGGCGCAGCGGCACGATGCCTTTGTGCAGTCCCTGCGCGAGAACACGGCAAACGGGAAGTACGGCCCCGTACCCACCCAGAGCACCGCTCGCAAAGCCGCGACAGGCTCCTCCGAGGACGGCGGCCGGGACCGCGGGGATGACCCGGGTGCCCCCGGCTCGCAGGGCCGCGAGAGCGGGCTGAAGTTTGGCACCTCCAAGTCGGTGTCGGCCTCTCAGGGCAGCGGCAAGGGCCGGGGTGCCGGGCTGGGTCAGGGCGGCGGCCGCAGCGGCGGAGGACATGGGCCCGGCGGCCACGGCGGCCACGGCAGCGGCGGGCATGGCGGTCATAGCGGCGGCCACGACCATGGCGGGCGCTGAAACTTTTTTGCGTTTTTCCAACCGCAGCCCAACCGGCGGGCTTGTCTGTAGTGTAAGACAAACCTGCTTCAACAGAAAAGGAGAAACCACTATGTTTGAGTCTGCACTTGGCAACCTGTGTATCGTGATCTGCGGCATGACCGTGCTGCTTTCGGCCTTTTTCATCTGGCGCACGGAGACGCTGCCCAACCGGCTGATCGTCGCTGCTGCGGCGGCGCTCGTACTGATCTTCCGCTGGCAGATCAGTATGATGATCTACCAGTTCGTGGCGTCCATCTTCACGCTCGTCGCGCTGTTCGTGGGCGTCGTGCTGCTCTGCGCCCTGCCCTTTGTGCTCATCCGTCTCTTCCTGCACTGAGGGGGGTGAAAGGATGGAGTACGCGTTCACGCTGAATGTCCTGCCCGTGGTCGGCGGTGTGGTGATCGTGCTGGTGCTGGTGCTCTGTGAGCTTGGAAGCACCGGCTTTGGCGGCGGTCTGCCGTCGGGCGGCTACCGGTATTACATCGGAGAGCACACCGTGCTGTATCTCCGGCAGTCCGGCACACGCTGCCGGGCCTATGTGCTGGAGGGCGAAGCCCCGCCGGCGGTGCCGCTGCACCACTCCCGGGGCGGTACTTATTTCAAGGTGCGGGCGGCCTCTCCGGCAGAGGCCGAGCTGGAGATCGAACAGGCTTATCAGCGGCGGCCGGAGCTTGAGCAGTAAGGGCAGCCGCACAACAGAAAGGAACCCGTTATGGCAAAGCTCCGGAAACTGGTCGGGTGGCTCCCGGCCGTGGGCGCAATGATCTTCAATGGCTGTGTGATCGGTTGGCTGCACTGGGCAAAGCCGCAGCTTCTGGGGCCGGCGGTCTCCGGCGGAGTCATCGCGTCCGTCTATGTGATCCTGTATCTACTCTGGTGGTGTCTGGCCCCGGCAGCAACGGCCTGCGTGATCGGCGGGCCGTTCTTTCTGTGGTGCGCCGCGCTGCTGCCGGCGGAGCTGCTGTTTGCGCTGACAGCGCTCCGGCAGGTCTGGCCGGTGGGGGTGCTGCTGGCAGTCCTCTGGTTTGCGGGCGTGTTCTGGTTCCGGCGCAGGAGCTTCCGGCAGTTCCGACGGCAAAGCCGCCGCTGCGGGTACGACGACTTTGCCCTCCTGTGCGGAGAGGACCGCGTCCGGGAGAACTGCCGCCGGTTCGGCGTGCTGCTGGCAACGCTCCTGCTGGCAGTGCCGGCGTGCTGGGGCATGTGGAGCAGCCGGGTGTATCTGACCGCAGCGGCACCCGCGCAGACGCAGGCGGAAACAACGGCGCAGCTCCACGAAAAGAAATTCCTGCCCGGCTTTGCGGAGGATGTCTGGGAAACGGCGTCGCTGGACAGCAAGACCGAACTGGCAAAGCAGCTGGCCGCCTATGAGCTTGCCATGCTGGGGGTGCCGGACGGGACAGAGGTCACGGTCCAGCCGCTCGACGAGGACTGGCTGGGCTACTACAGCGTCTCCTCCCGGCAGATCGTGCTCTCCCGGTCTGTGCTGGAAAGCGAGACCGCGCAGGAGACCATGGACACCATCGCCCACGAGGCGTACCATGCGCAGCAGGCCTATGTGGTGGAGAACATCGACTGGGACGATGCTGCGACCCAGGCGGCCTACTACGACCAGGCCAGACGATGGCTGCGGAACAATCAGAATGGGTACGTCTCGGGCGAGGAGGACATCCTGAGCTATTACTTCCAGCCGGTGGAGATCGATGCCAGAGCCTATGCAGCGGAAGAGACCGAGCGCCTGCAGGGGCTGATCGACAAAGAGCTGCAGAAAGAGACCTGACAAGAAAAGCAGAGCATCCCGCAGAAGGGGAGCGCTCTGCTTTTTCAATATTCCCGAAACGCCGGTTCTGCGGTATAATGGAGCCGGATGGACCGGCCTGCCGTGTCGGACGCGGACCGGAAACGAAAGGAGCTCTTGTTTATGGAAAAAACGCTGCGCAGCTGCGCGGATCAGATCGTGGAAGCCAGCATCCGGGCGGTTCTGCCGGACGAGGCCGTCCGCCGTGCGCTGAAGGATTTTCACCCGGAAGGGCGCACGGTGCTGGTGGCCGCCGGAAAAGCCGCATGGCAGATGGCACATGCTGCCGTTGCCGTGCTGGGGCATGTGGACGGCGGTGTGGTCGTGACCAAATACAAGCATGTAAAAGGGAAGATCCCCGGCGTGACCTGCTGCGAGGCAGGCCACCCGGTGCCGGACGCCAACAGCTTTGCCTCCACCCAGAAGGCGCTGGAGCTGGTGCAGGGCCTGCAGCCAGAGGACACGGTGCTGTTCCTGCTTTCCGGCGGCGGAAGTGCACTGTTTGAAAAGCCGCTCATCCCTGCAGAGGAGCTGCAGGACATTACGTCCCAGCTGCTGGCCAGCGGCGCAGACATCGTGGAGATGAACACCATCCGCAAGCGTCTGTCCGGCGTCAAGGGCGGGCGGTTCGCGCAGGCTTGCGCCCCGGCACAGGTGTTCAGCATCGTCCTCAGCGACATTCTGGGCGACCCGCTGGATATGATCGCCAGCGGCCCGGCGGTGCCGGACACCTCCACCTGCGGGCAGGCGATCGCCATTGCTGAGAAATACCACCTGCGCCTGTCGACCACGGCACAGGAGCTGCTGCGGCAGGAGACCCCCAAGGCTCTGACCAACGTGACCACCCGCATCACCGGCAGTGTGCGGGAGCTGTGCACGGCAGCCGCTGCGGCCTGCCGTGCGCTGGGGTATGAGCCGGTGCTTCTCACCGACCGGCTCTGCTG
>ERZ826613.2146-NODE-2146-length-20335-cov-5.679043_pt1 | contig 20335 bp, 18 predicted proteins | sample MGYA00519925_ERZ826613 | MGnify/ENA primary metagenome ERZ826613 (study PRJEB31778, sample SAMEA3449236) | human gut metagenome | biome: human gut; feature: human-associated habitat; material: faeces | place: United Kingdom | collected 2010/2012 ... | reverse complement strand
TGATGTCCATGGGTCAGATAGAAGGTTTTCCCGTCCAGAAGCAGCTGGGAAAACTCCGCCATGCAGGGAAAAGGCAGAACCATCTGGTCAACCTCTGTATCGCAGTTCCCACGGACACAGAGCAGATGTTCTTTCATCGGATTCAACATAGCGATACATTCCTTTGGGTTATAATCTTTCGGAAGATCGTTACGTGGTCCATGATATAAAATATCGCCAAGAAGAAGCAGACGGTCTGCTTCTTCTTTTTTATATTTTATTGCATTGCTGATAACTTGATTTAATATAAATAAAACCCATTTTTCATCGCTGAAGATCTTCTGATCCAGATTCTCTATTTTAATTTTTATCTTATTTCCGATCAGACTTTTTGCATTTGCTTTTACCGCATTTTCTACCACTTCTTTTAAACTTAACTCTTTCACTAGATAGTCTTTCTCTACACTATTACTCCTCGCATAATACAATGCCTGCTCCAAATAATAATTGATCTGCTGCATTTCTTCATCCATTGCCCGTGTTATCTCACTTGGATGATTTTCAAGGATCAGTCTTGTTGCTGCCAATGGTGTTTTTACTTCATGAATCCACATCTCAATATATTCTCGGTATCCTGCTGCCTCTATCTTATATTTCAATATCTCATCATTCATGGACTTGTTGCACGTCTGCAATATTTCATATAGAAACTCTCCTTCTGCAAAATCTGGCAATTCTAACATTTCTGTTATCATGCATTTTTGTTCCAGTATATCCAGTTTTGCTTTCACTTTTTTATAATACCGATATTTTTTCATATACCGCTGGCATAAATAAACTCCTTCCAGAATCAATCCGATCAGCAGCAAATATATCATAAGAAAATAATTCACTTCAAAAATAAAAAGCAACACTTCCAATAATCCCAAAAATACAATATATATCAGAATCTGGGCATACTCCATTCTAAAAAAATCTTTGGTTTTCATATCATATAACCCTGCCCTCTTTTTGTTTTTATAAAATCTTTCAGTCCTGCTGCTTCTAATTTTTTCCTTACACGATTGACATTCACCGTTAATGTATTATCATCAATAAATTCATTTGACTGCCATAAGGATTCCATTAATTGATCCCTACTTACAATACTCTCTTTATGTTGCAGTAATGTATACAATATTCTCATCTCATTTTTACTAAGTTCGATTATCTGATCTTTATAAATAACAGTACTGCTATTGAGTTGTAGTTTCAAGCCTTGATATTGTAAAAAATCATTTACTTTTTCTTTGTGTGTTCGTTTTAACATTGCAGAAATTCTTGCCAACAAAATCTGTGTATTGTATGGTTTCGTGATAAAATCATCCGCTCCAAGATTTATACTCATTAGCTCATCAATCTCGCTATCCCTACTTGTAACAACAATAATCGGTACTTCTGATTTTTCTCTGATCGCTCTGCACACATAATAACCATCATAAAACGGAAGATTAATATCCAATAAAATCAGATCTACATCTTCTCTCAAGCACTCTTCAACAACTGTATCAAAACGATCTAACACTATGATCTCATATCCATATTTACTTAACAAAATCTTTAATTCATTACGAATTGGTTCATGATCTTCCACGATAATGATCTTTGCTTTCATTTGCTTCCTTATCACCTTTCCTTAAACCTTTCCTTATCGTATATAATATCATAAACCTCTATAAAAGAAAAAGCGCCTCACATTTTGAGACGCTCTTTTTGAATTTTTATTTCTTATTTTTTAGGCTGCAGAGATTCTTTTCCACCCATATATGGTCTTAAAACTTCTGGAATTGCAACGCTTCCATCTTCTCTTAAGTTGTTCTCTAAGAATGCGATCAGCATTCTAGGTGGTGCTACTACTGTATTATTTAATGTATGCGCAAAGTAATTTCCATTTTCACCTTTGACACGGATGCGCAGTCTTCTTGCCTGTGCATCACCAAGGTTAGAACAGCTTCCTACTTCAAAGTATTTCTTCTGTCTTGGAGACCATGCCTCTACGTCACAAGATTTTACTTTAAGGTCGGCAAGGTCACCTGAACAGCATTCCAGTGTACGAACCGGGATATCAAGAGAACGGAACAGATCAACAGTGTTTTTCCATAATTTATCATACCATTCTTTGCTTTCTTCTGGTTTGCATACAACGATCATTTCCTGTTTTTCAAACTGATGGATTCTGTATACACCACGTTCTTCGATTCCATGAGCTCCTTTTTCTTTACGGAAGCATGGAGAATAAGAAGTCAGTGTCTTTGGAAGTTCAGCTTCATCAAGCATGGTATCGATGAATTTACCGATCATAGAATGCTCGCTTGTTCCGATCAGATATAAGTCTTCGCCTTCAATTTTGTACATCATAGAATCCATTTCGGCAAAGCTCATAACACCTGTAACAACGTTGCTTCTGATCATGAAAGGTGGGATACAGTATGTGAATCCACGATCGATCATAAAGTCACGTGCATAAGAGATAACTGCTGAGTGAAGACGTGCAATATCTCCCATCAGATAATAGAAACCATTTCCGGCAACCTTTCCTGCACTTTCAAGATCGATTCCGTTGAATTTTTCCATAATTTCTGTATGGTATGGGATTTCAAAGTCCGGAACAACCGGTTCGCCAAATTTTTCAATTTCAACATTCTGGCTGTCGTCTTTACCGATCGGTACAGATGGATCGATGATATTTGGGATAACCATCATATCTTTTTTGATTTTTGCTTCAACTTCTTTTTCTTCTGCAGAAAGTTCTTCCATACGGGCAGCGTTTTCCTGAACTTTTTTCTTAAGCTCTTCTGCTTTCTCTTTTTCGCCATGAGCCATGCATGCACCGATTTCTTTGGAAACTTTATTTTTCTCAGCACGGAGTGCTTCTACTTCGCCTTTGATTTCACGATTTCTCTTGTCAAGTTCGATTACTTCATCTACAAGTGGAAGCTTTTCATCCTGGAATTTTTTCTTGATGTTTTCTTTTACAACATCCGGGTTCTGTCTTAAAAATTTAATATCTAACATAACTGTTCTCCTGTCTTATTTCTTTATTTTTATTACTGTGGTTTGATCGCATCCTGTACATCCGGATCATACATTTCCTGGTAAACGGCCTGATCTAGTGATTCGGCCTCTTCTTCAGAGAGCTCAATGTAACTTTCACCACGCACAATTTCTTTTATATAAGTGTAACAGCCATCTCTGCTGTGCATGGAATTGAGGATCCATCCATTGTTATCATTGTCAAGCATTGTAAGGGCGAAGCTGAGTTTTCCACCCATTTCACCGAAAGCATCGTATTTTACAATACCTACTTTCTGGTAGCTGCTTCGCAACACGCGATACAATATGCGGATGTCCGCTTTGTTTTCGTGGGCAATGTTGGAAAGCTCGTCGAGTTCATCGAATCTTGCGCTGAAGCTTTCTTCGAGTGTTTTGCCGTCCTGTCCGCGCATGAATAAGTTATAGCTTGATTTCAGACGGCTGTATTTCATATTAACATTAATATAAAGAAGAAACATCAATATGATCAGCATAATAAGAAAAAGAAATATATACGCCGGATCAATTCCAAGTGACTTTAGAATTTTACTTTCCATATATTATTTTCCTTCCTGTATTGACATTAACAATTCAAATATACGTTCCAGATCGTTGTCCGAATAATATTCAATTTCAATTTTACCTTTTCCATTTGCTTTATGATTGACATGGACTTTGGAACCGATGATTGACTTTATACGTTCCTCCAGATCTTCATATACAAATGCATTCTGGATAACAGGCTTTTCTTTTTCTTTTTTTGGCTTCTTTAGTTCTTTGACAAGTTTTTCGGTATCCCGGACACTGAGCTTTTCATCAAATACTTTATTGGCAAGAATATATTGCTGCTCTTTATCCTCGATTGCAAGAAGAGCACGTGCATGTCCGGTTGAAATCATTTCATCGATGATCATCTGCTGTACTCTCTCATCCAGCTTTAGAAGACGCATAGAGTTTGTAACAGCAGTTCTGCTCTTTGAAACGCGCTCAGCTACCTCATCCTGCTTCAGACGGAATTCATTTAGCAAGCGTTTGTATGCCTGCGCTTCTTCGATTGGATTCAGATTTTCGCGCTGAATATTTTCAATAAGAGAAATCTCAACGATTTCCTGATCTGTGTATTCTTTAATGATAACAGGGACCTCTTTGACACCGGCCTGCTTTGCTGCACGCCAGCGACGCTCGCCGGCGATGATTTCGTAGTAATCGTTCCGCTTCTGAACAATCAGAGGTTGTAGGATTCCAAACTGTTTGATTGAATCGGCAAGTTCCAAGAGAGCATCTTCCTCAAAATGTTTTCTCGGCTGGTCACGGTTTGGCTCCACATCATTGATCTTCATCATAATTGGTCCGGCATTCACTACTTCTTTTTTAACCGGTGCAGTATGTTTCGCAGTTTTATTTTCTTTGATTAAACTATCCAGACCTTTTCCAAGTCCGCCTCGTTTTGCTGTCATGCTTACTCTTCTCCTTTATGAATTACTTCATCTGCTAATAACATATAACTTTCAGCTCCTGTTGAACGAGGATCATATAAGTTGATTGGTAAGCCATGACTTGGGGCTTCTGCAAGTCGTATATTACGTGGAATGATAGTTTTGTAAATTGTCTGATCAAGATTATCTTTTACATTTTCAACAACTTGAAGAGAAAGATTGGTTCTGGCATCATACATGGTAAATACAACGCCTTCCATTTCAAGGTTTTCGTTCAATCTTTCTTTTACAAGCTCGATTGTTTTAATCAGCTGGCTCAATCCTTCAAGTGCATAGTATTCACACTGAATTGGAACCAATACGGTATCGGCTGTAGTCATTGAATTGATTGTCAGCATACTAAGTGAAGGTGGGCAGTCGATAATGACGTAATCGTAATTACTTCTTATCTTAAGCACCTCATCTCTTAATATGTATTCTTTGTTCTCAGTATCGAGCAACTCTATTTCGGCACCAGACAGATCAATGTTTGCGGGAATTACGTCGAGATTTTCAATTGCTTCTTTGCATAGCACCTGATCCATAGTGGCTTCGCCGATTAAAAGATCATATACAGTATAGGCAACATTATCCTTATCTATACCAAGACCGCTGGACATATTTCCCTGTGGATCCATGTCGATTGCGAGAACTTTCTGCCCTTTTGCCGATAAACACGAGGATAAATTGATCGCTGTTGTAGTTTTTCCAACGCCACCCTTTTGGTTGGCAACGGCAATTATTCGTCCCATTGCAATTACCTCCTTTCTAATAGTGTGCAAATATATATGAAGTTTTATTTACATCTAGGTATAATTGTAACACTAAACTTTATCTAAATCTACTAAATGTTTCACGTGAAACATTTATTTTGGCATTTTTTATAAATAAGGGGATTTTTTGCGCGAAACATTCTACACAAAGTGAAATGTGAAAATGTATAAAAACATTCGTAATCCGCTCGTTTTTCCTTGAAAAAATGGCTACTTACTCATTTTTTTGCGGGTCAAGAGGCCAAAAATCCTCTTACAAGCAAGCTTACATTGGCTTTCTGACCTTTTGCCCATGGTATCATCATATTTTGGATATATTAAAATATATTTGGCTATGAGCAGCTGGAAAAAGAGAAAACAAAATGTTTCACGTGAAACATTTTGTCGAAAACCAAGGAACAATAACATGATGAAAATCTTTAAACTGTAAGGAGATTATGGTATACTTATCTATAAGCCACAAGGTGAAATATTACACAAAACAGATACTATTTGCGAGTATGATCTTGCTGAATCGGGGCAAAAATGATTCGGAGAAAGGACAATTAACGATGAAAAATAAATTGAAAAGTTGTGCGATTTTAGCAACACTTGGTGCGATTACAATCCATCTGATAAATAAAACACTTATAGAAATGGCAACAAAAGACAGCTTGTTAAACTCATCTGAGGGAAATTATTATGACTGGAGATTTGGAAAAATCTATTATAGAAAACAGGGAAATGGTAAACCACTACTGCTACTTCATGATTTGGATGCAGAAAGCTCTGGCGTAGAATGGAAAAAAGTAGCGGCAATTCTTGCAGAAAAGCATACTGTTTATACCGTGGATCTGCTAGGCTGTGGACGATCTGAAAAACCAAATATTACTTATACTAATTTCCTTTATGTGCAAATGCTGACGGATTTTATTAAACATATCATTGGCGAAAAGGCAGATGTTGTGGCTACGGGAGAATCGGCTGCTATTGCAGTTATGGCATGCGGAAATGATGAAAATGTGATTGGAAAGATTTGTATGGTGAATCCACTGTCACTTACGGAACTTGCAAAATGTCCGAATAAGAGAACCAAGACGCTGAAGTTCCTTATCGAAATACCGATTATTGGTACGCTGCTGTACAACATTATTCATTCAAGAGAAGCGATTGATGAAAAATTTGTGGATAAGTATTTGTATGACGAAGATACGATAGATTATCAGATGACGAAGATATACCATGAATCTGCTCATAATGAAAACGCACATTCAAAATATTTGTTTGCAAGCATCAAAGGTGGATATACAAAGACAAATATTTATCATTGTATTCGCAAGGCGACAAATAGTATCTGCATTATCTCTGGACAATATGATGAAAACAGTATTGAGATTGCTAAACAATATCAGAAGCATGTACCTGCTATAGAATGCATGTGCATAAAGGATACGAGACATCTTCCACAAATTGAACAACCGGAAGGATTCGCAGAACAGCTGGATATCCTTTTCTCTGCTGAATAATATAAAGTACGTTCAGGTACACATTATAGCCAAATGCGGGATGTACACTTCGGTGTACATCCCGCATTTGGCTATATATGGCTCTTGATCAACTTTTGCGATTATCTAATAGCAAACAGAACTGGTACTTATTCTACACATGAACACCATGAAAACCGACATGCAACTCTGGGAAATTTCTATGGAAATTGTCTTTCCATGAAAAACAAAACAGAAGGATGATTATTGGTCTTTTTGCAGAAATAATCAAGCTAAATGAAAATAAAAAATCAGATTTTAAGCGGGTAAAAAATTGAACTTACCCGCTTTTTGAAATGAAATAGGAAAACAAATTTCTGGCAGAACTGCATACAAAAAATAAAAATATATTTTCAAAGCATACAAAAATTGAACTATCAAAAATACAAAATAGAATAAACTATAACAATTAAAATTGAACTATTATAAAAAGAACTAATAGCAGAAGTTCAGAATAAAGGAAAAAAGTTCAATTTCCATTGCGGCATATACAGCTGTTTATCCGTGGATAGGTTCTTTGGAAGGAAGTCCTGCTTTTCGAGGAAACTTCTTCCCGGTAGGCTTGATTTTTTTGATCTTTACAAATGAACGGCTGATATCACTGCCTGGAAGCTGGAATACAACTGGTTTATTTTGTGTACCTCCAAGGACATGTACTGCGGTTTTTGCAGCGGAAAGTTCATCGACAATATCACCGGATTTGTAAGAAACAAAGAATCCACCAACTTTTACATAAGGGAGGCAGTATTCGGATAATGTAGATAAATTGGCCACTGCACGTGAAACACAGAGGTCAAACTGTTCCCTGTAGTCTGCCTGACGGGCAAAATCTTCTGCTCTGCCGTGGATTGTATGGATATCCGTAAGATTTAACTCTTCAATCACACTGTCAAGGAAACGGATTCTCTTATTTAAAGAGTCAAGCAACGTGATTTTCAGGTGCGGAAAGGCGATTTTTAAAGGAATTCCGGGGAATCCGGCGCCTGTTCCTATATCGATCACGGTTTGAACTTTACTGATATCCAGAGCCTTTACTAATGCAAGGCTGTCGACAAAATGTTTTTCGTTTACTTCTTCGTACTCGGTGATACCGGTGAGATTCATAACCTTGTTCCATTCCACCAGCATTTCGTAATATTTATCAAACTGATTAAACTGGGTCTGCGTTAATGTGATACCTAATTCTGCAAGCTGTTGCTCAAATTTTTTACTCATATTGCTCCTTTTTCCCCTAAAAGTACACATCTTTACGGAAAATAAACAGTAATTTACACTGTTTTGCACCAAATAGGTACACAATTTCTGAGAAGATAGCACCTTAAAGGTACACGATAAAGTGATAATGTTTTTAAAAAAATACAATCATGCACCTAAAAGGTATACGAAAAGATGAAAAAACATACTTTTTGCCCTATAAAGTACACGATAAAACCATTTCTTTGAAAATAGATGTGTACTTTTTGGGTGATGCCCTCAAAAGTACACATCTATATAAAGGGAAAAACAGAAACTAGAAATAATGGATTCTGTAATATCCCAAAAAAGATCAAAATACAGGTTTGGTTATCTGGCGGTCTAATGTCCTAGATATACCAGTAATACAGAAATATCGGCAGGTGAGACACCGGAAATACGGGATGCCTGACCGATGGAAAGCGGTCGGAACTGCTTTAATTTCTGCACAGCTTCGATTCGCAGGCTCGGAACAGCATCGTAATCGATATCTGCCGGTATTTTCCTGGTTTCAAGCTTTTTAAACTGTTCTACCTGTTTTAACTGGCGCTTGATATAGCCTTCATATTTGATGTTGATATCAATTTGTTCCATAATCTCTCGGCTGAAGCTTTCTGTTCGCGTATGGTCGATAGGTTCGAGAAGTTCATAATTCAGCTCAGGACGCTTAATAAGCTCAGCAAGTGTAGATCCTGAAGTAAGAGGCGTACTGCCGCAATTTGTGAGAAAATCCGTGATTTCCTGGGAAGTTCCAACGTTGGTATGCTCAAGCCTGTGGATCTCCTTGCGGATGATTTCTTCTTTGTCTAACAACATCTGGTATCTCTCGTCTGAAATAAGCCCTATTTTGTGCCCTATTTCGGTTAGTCTCTGATCGGCGTTGTCCTGGCGCAGGAGTAACCGGTATTCGGCACGTGAAGTCATCATACGATATGGTTCGTGGCTTTCTTTTGTAACCAGATCATCGATCAGAACACCGATATAAGCCTGGGAACGGTCTAAAATTAACTGTTCTCTTCCAAGGACCTCCAGTGCGGCATTGATTCCGGCAATAAGTCCCTGAGCGGCTGCTTCTTCATATCCCGAACTTCCGTTGAACTGACCACCGCTGAACAAACCATGAATAGATTTGAACTCAAGTGTCGGATGAAGCTGTCTTGCATCGATACAGTCATATTCAATTGCGTAAGCATTTTTAACTATTTTTGCGCGCTCAAGACCAGGCACGCTTCTGTACATTTCATATTGAACATCCTCTGGAAGTGAACTTGACATTCCGCCGATGTACATTTCATTGGTTTCCAGACCTTCTGGTTCAATGAACACCTGATGCCGTTCTTTATCGGCAAATTTTACAATTTTGTCCTCAATAGACGGACAATAGCGTGGTCCGGTGCCTTCGATCATACCGGAATAAAGTGGGGAACGATCCAGGTTTTTGCGGATGATCTCATGGGTTGTAGGATTGGTATAGGTAAGCCAGCAGGAAGCCTGCTCAATCTGCACATCTTCTGGATCCGTTGTGAACGAAAAAGGTACGACCCTCTCGTCGCCGAATTGCTCTTCCATTTTGCTGAAATCAATGCTGCGCTTGTCGATACGTGCCGGTGTACCGGTTTTGAAGCGGTACATCTTAATACCAAGCTCCTTCAGACAGTCGGTCAGATAATTTGCTGCCTGCAGCCCGTTTGGACCGGTATGCGTGCTGACATCACCGTAAATGCATCTTGCCTTCAGGTAGGTTCCGGTACACAGTACAACGGCCTTGCAGCGGTATATAGCGCCAGAATAGGTCTGAACGCCCGTTACAGAACCATCTTCCACAAGGATATTGACGACTTCACCTTGCCGGATCTCCAGGTTATCCTGGTTTTCCAGTGTCTGTCGCATGGTATTGCTGTATTTGTTCTTATCTGCCTGGGCGCGCAGGGAATGAACGGCAGGCCCTTTAGATTTATTCAGCATCTTTGACTGAATAAATGTCTTGTCGATGTTCTTTCCCATTTCACCGCCGAGCGCATCCAGCTCACGTACCAGGTGCCCCTTTGAGGTACCGCCGATATTCGGGTTGCATGGCATCATGGCGATACTTTCTACACTTACGGTGAAAACAATCGTTTTCAGACCGAGTCTTGCGCAGGCAAGGGCAGCTTCGCAGCCGGCATGTCCCGCACCAACTACAACGATGTCGTATGCGTCTTTATTTTCCCATACAGAATTTGCTGAATATTTCATTTACTAAATCTTCTCCTATCGTCTCTCCGGTAATGCTTCCCAGAGATTCATATGCATCCATTAAGTCAATTGTGAAAAAGTCTTCCGGCATCTGGTTTTCAATGCTCTCTTCTACCTTTTTCAGGCTGGAAAGTGCATCGGCAAGAGCTGTTTTGTGTCGGATATTGGTGATATAAACCTCATCGTTAAATGAGATATCACCGTGATAAAACATCTCTTTTAAAGTAGATTCCAGTTCATGGATCCCGGTCTCCTCTTTTGCGGAAATATCGATCATTGGCTTAGTTATCAACGTTTCTAATGCCTTTTTATCAACAACTGTGGATAAGTCACTCTTATTCAGTAGTATCACAGCTTTCTTATCCCGGATCATCTCGATGATCTCGTGATCATTTTCATCAAGAGGTCTGGATGCATCGACCACATAGATGATCAGATCGGCTTTTTCTGCATTTTCTTTTGCTTTATCCACACCGATCTTCTCTACGATATCAGAGGTATCGCGGATTCCGGCGGTATCCATGATGTTTAAAGAAACGCCCTGAAGCTGGATATTTTCCTCCAGAACATCTCTTGTGGTTCCGGCAATCTCGGTTACGATTGCCTTTTCTTCGCCTACCAGAACGTTCATCAGAGAGGATTTCCCGGCGTTCGGTTTCCCGACGATAACCGTCTTGATGCCTTCTTTGATGATACGTCCGTCATCGGCAGTATCCAGAAGACACTGGATTTTCTGCTGCAGATCCTTTACGACGCCCAGGAGACTGTCACCATATCCGTCTACGCTGATATGCTCTGGATCATCCAGTGCACTTTCGATAAAAGCGGTATGGTAAAGGATTACTTCACGGATTTCTTTAATCTTATTGTGGACAGAGCCTTTCAACTGGTTTACCGAGCTTTGTAGTGCATAGTCATTCTTGGAGCTGATGATATCGATCACGGCTTCGGCCTGTGACAGATCCATTCGGCCGTTCAGAAAAGCCCTTTTGGAAAATTCACCCGGTTCAGCAGGTCTTGCACCGTATTTGATCACGGTTTCAAGTATCTTTCTTGTGACAAATACACCGCCGTGACAGTCGATTTCCACAGTATCTTCACCGGTGTAGCTGTGCGGCCCACGCATTAAAAGAACCAGCACTTCATCAATCGTCTGCTCTCCGTCCATGATATAGCCATAGTGAATGGTATGGCTTTTTTGTTCGGACAGAAGCTTCGGTCTTTTGCCTTTGTAAATTTTGTCAATAATAGAAAACGCATCTTCTCCGCTGAGACGCACGATTCCGATTCCGGAATTAGTCATTGCTGTGGAGATTGCTGCGATTGTGTCTGTTTTAAATCCCATTTTATTGCTTCCTTCTATACTTTTGTAATAAATGCGATGTTATCATTTTACCCCGAAAGCTGTCAAAATGGAAGTGCCTATTGTGAAGAGTAGAAAAAAACCGTGTTACTGTTCACAGTACCTGTGACCAGCAACGCATCTCGCCATTTTAAATCGCCTTTGGCGATGGGCGAGATGCCATTCAAGATAAAACGTGCATCCTCCGTGCCAATCAGCGTAGTGATTGACACGGGAGTGAACAGTAAAAAAACCGCAGCCATTAAATGACTGCGGTTTACTGTGAACGATTCAGTTATAACGGTGTATGCAACTAATTTGCGTTACTGTTTAACGGCGGTTCGGTGTTACAACAACACGTCTGTATGGTTCTTCGCCCTCGCTGTGGGTAGAAACTCTGTCATCAGCCTGCAGAGCGGAATGGATGATTCTTCTTTCATAAGGATTCATCGGCTCCAGTGAGATCGGCTTTCTGCTTCGTTTTACTTTGTAAGCGATATTCTTTGCGAGATTTTCAAGAGTCTGTTTTCTTCTCTTGCGGTAGTCTTCTGTGTCGAGTTTGACACGTACATAACCATCCTGTGACTTGTTGGCTACACGGTTGGTGAGGTACTGGAGAGAATCCAATGTCTGTCCACGCTTACCGATCAGGATACCCATGTTGTCACCGCTCATCTCAATTGCAAGAGCACCTTCTTCATCAATGGAGGATACGATAGTTACTTCGCCCATTCCCATTGCCTGAAGAACTTCCTGTAAGAATTTCTCACAGATCTTCTGTGTCGCTTCTGTTACAACGGCTACATGAAGTTCTTTCTTTTCTTCATAAACCGGAGCTGCTGCTGTTACGGCAGAGGCTGTTTCTGTTTTGTTTTCTTTTACAAATTCTTCCTTAGGCTCTTTTTTGAAGTCCTTTTTCGAATCTTTTTTGTATTCTTTGTGTTCTTTGTACTCTTTACGTTCTTTGTGTCCAACGAATTCCTTGCGGTCTTTTCGGAAATCCTTCTTGAATTCTTTTTTGATCTCTTCCGGTTTGATTTCTTCGGCTTTGATTTCTTCTGTTACAGTTTTTTTGATACGGGCACGGATAACTGCCTGACGGCTTCCGATTCCGAGGAAGCCTGCACTTCCTTTTTCAATTACGTCATATTCCATCTGATCACTTGCTACGCCAAGCTGGATAGAAGCTTCTGTGATGGCATCGTCTAAAGTTTTTGCTGATACTGTAATCTCATTCATTTGACTTGTCCCCCTATTTCTGGCCTTCGTTAAAGCGCTTTACAAGGTTTGCTTTGTCTGCAAGGCTTCCTGCCTTTGCATTTTCATTTTTCTTCTTGGCTTCTTCAAGCTTTTCTTCAAGTTCTTTTGTCTGAGCAGCTGTTCTTACCGGCTCATGAATGTTTTTCACGTTCTTATGAGCCATTTTGTTTACATTGCTTGCATCCACTTCGTTTTTGTTCTTGCGTTTTTCAGCAGCTTTTTCCATATTCTCTTTGATCAGTTCATCCATCGGAATCTTATTCAGATGTTTGTTGATAAAGAACTGCTGTACCATACGGACAACGGCACTTGCAACCCAGTAGATTCCAAGACCTGTAGGTAATGTGAAACACATAAATACAGATACAAGAGGAAGGGTAACGTTCATTGTCTTCATGGTTGAAGCCATCTGGTCAGCCTGCGGATTGTTCGTAACTGCAGTTGTCTGCTGAGAAAGCTTCACGCTCAGGTACTGGGAAAGTCCTGAAAGGACAGGAATCAGCACTGCCATGATCACAATTCCCCATGCGCCGGCTTTTACACCGTTGCTAATGAGGTTCATAGGAGTTTCCGCAATGTTAAGTCCAAGGAAGTTATTCATGGACTTTAATGTATCGACGGTGCTGTCGATCGTAGACTGCAGATCCGGAAGCTTCTTGCCGAGAGTTTCCCAGGTTGAAGTCTGGAATTTGTACAGTACGTCGATCAGTACGTTTTTATCAGAGTAATCATATTTGGAGGCGGACATAAGGATCGGTTTTGCTTCGCCGATCTTTTCCATGACCTTCTGCCATCCATCCTGTGCCATGATAGAGGTAAGAAGCGGTGTGTATACCGCTTTAACCTGCCCAACATAAGCAGGGATGTTGCGGATTACATAGTACATTGCCCAGAGAATTGGGAACTGGATAAACATACTTAAGCATCCGCCGGTCGGTGATACTCCGTATTTTTCATAAACCAATTGTGTTTCTTCCTGCATCTTCTGCATGGAAGCCTGATCATTTTTTCCTTTGTACTTCTGCTGAACCTTCTGGAGCTCAGGGTTCATTGCAGCGGACATCTTGGAAAATTTCTGTTGCTTGATGGTGAGCGGCATCAGTAAAGTGTAGATGACAATTGTCAAAAGAATAATACATACACCCAGGTTGTGAATGCCGATTAAATCCATTACCCGGTAAATACCATCCATGATCTTACCGAGCAGCCAGGCAGCCTGTCCGATGATTGGTGTGCTGACCTGTGTCATTAAAATTCCTGTCATAACCTTTCCTCCATAAACATTTCCGTCCCGGTATTTGGACGGCCTATAGGTTTAAGGCACCGGATCATATCCACCTTTGGCGAATGGATTGCATCTGAGGATTCTCCATACGGTCAGAAGGCCTCCTTTAAACGCACCGTATTTTTCAATGGCCTCCAAAGCATATTCTGAGCAGGTTGGAATGTAAATACAGTGGGTATATACCTTCATAGGTGATAAATATTTTCTGTAAAAACGAATCAAATATAATAATATCTTTTTCATAATTTCAGTGCCTCGTAGTGTATATCCGTCTTCTCGATATACTGAACTGGCTAATTGCAGTCCGAATAAATGTGATGAAGTTTGCCCAGATGGATGAGAGCGCTTTCAATCTCATGGTATGACCGGTCTTTGGCGGTCGTCCTTGCGATGATCACGATATCATATCCACATTGGAACTGTTCTTCGTGTAACCTGTAACTCTCACGGATCAGCCTTGTTAAATGATGTCTTATGATGCTGTTCCCAACTTTTTTGCTGACGGAAATTCCGACGCGGTTGCGTCCGAGATCATTCGCCAGGAGATACATTACAAGGTACTTGTTGCCATAAGGTTTTCCCTTTCTGTATACAGACTGGAAATCCCTGTTTTTCTTCAATGATTCGGAAAATTTCATACTTTATTCTCCCGATTTACATAAATTTGCATAGAAGAAAAGGCCACATATATGTGACCTATGCTGATAATACTTTTCTTCCCTTTGCTCTTCTTGCTGCAAGAACTTTTCTTCCACCTGCTGTGGCCATTCTTGCTCTGAATCCATGAACTTTCGCTCTGGAACGTTTCTTTGGCTGGAATGTCATCTTCATTGATATCCACCTCCTATCGATTCCTTCTTATATGAATAGAAGCTTATTTACGTTTTTAAGACATCGTACTTCATTATAATCAAAAAAGCTGTCTCCGTCAAGCAGTTTTAATAAAGTTTCGACCCTTATTTTAAGGAAATTATGAATAAGTTTATGGTTTTTGATTGATTCTGAAATCGTTTTAAGGTAGAATATAAGAGTATGATTATGCTTATTTTGAAGATGAATGGGGCAGGAATATGGACGTCATAAAAGAAAAATGGGAAGAGATCATTCAAAAGCTGAAAGTAGAATATTTTCTATCGAACATTTCTTTTGAAACGTGGATACGCCCGCTGGAGGTATATGAGATCAGAGGCAACACTCTGTATCTTACCGTTAATTTTAAGGCGAGCATCGAACACATTCAGAATAAATATCTTCTTCCGCTTAAAGTATGCATCGCGGAAGTTACCGGGACAGAGTATCAGATTAAGTTTATTCCCAGAGATCTGCCGCGCGAGCAGCAGCGCAGATATCTGGAGAAGACTGTGCCCGTAAAAGAGAAGACACATAAGCATAAAGAGGTAAGCCCGATAGCTGAAAAAGCGAATCTGAATCCGAAGTATACGTTTGATACCTTTGTGGTAGGAGGGAATAATAATTTTGCACATGCCGCATCACTGGCAGTTGCCGAATCTCCCGGTGAGGTTTACAATCCTCTGTTTTTATATGGTGGGGTAGGACTTGGCAAGACCCATCTGATGCATTCGATCGCACACTACATACTGGACCGGGAACCATCGAAGGAAGTCCTGTATGTGACAAGTGAGACATTTACCAATGATCTGATCACGGCGATCCGCAACGGAAAGACCGGCAACGATCTGGCGATGAATGCATTCCGCGATAAGTACCGCAATAATGACGTACTTCTGATCGATGACGTACAGTTCATTATCGGCAAAGAAAGTACACAGGAAGAATTTTTCCATACGTTCAATCATCTGCACAATGCCGGAAAGCAGATCGTCATTTCCAGCGACAAACCGCCAAAGGATATGACGACACTGGAGGCGCGTCTGCGGACAAGATTCGAATGGGGACTGATCGCAGATATTTCGGTGCCGGATTACGAGACACGTATGGCGATTCTTTATAAAAAAATAGAACTGGACCAACTGGAAAGATATCAGATTCCGGATGAGGTGATCCAGTATATTGCGATGAACATCAAGACCAATATCCGGGAACTGGAAGGCTCACTTAACAAGCTGATTGCATTATACCGGATCGGTGGAAGAAAGAACTTTGATGTTTCTCTGGCGGCAGAGGCACTGAAGGATATGATCGCACCGGACGATAGCCACAAGGTGACGCCGGAGCTGGTTCTGGATGTTGTCTCCGATCATTTTAATGTTTCCGTCTCTGAACTTAAGGGAAGTCGGAGAAATGCAAGAACGGCCGGAGCCAGACAAATCGTGATGTACCTGTGCAGGCAGATGACGGATGCGTCTCTTCAAAGTATCGGTGATCTGCTCGGAGGGCGTGACCATTCCACTGTGAACCACGGTGTGGACAAGATTGCCCGGGATGTGGAAAAAGATGAGACTTTGAGAAATACGATCGAGATCATTCAGAAGAAAATCAGCCCGCTGTAGAAAAGTTTTCCATGATCTGCCAGGGAAGAAAAAGAACTGTCCACGGACTTGTCAAAGCCTTAAATCCTTTTGGATCAAGGCCTTAAAGTACTTGTCCACAATTCAACAGACACTACTAAGATAACTACGGATTTGTTTTATATAAATATATATTTTGCGCGTCGAAAGGAGTTTTACACATTATGAAAATCAGATGTCTTAAATCAGATCTTGTGAAAGGGGTCAGCATTGTATCAAAGGCTGTTCCGACAAAGACAACCATGCCGATCCTGGAATGCATTCTGATAGATGCAACTACAGATATTATCAAACTTACAGCGAACGATATGGAGCTTGGGATCGAGACTGTGATCAGAGGGCAGATCGATGAGAAGGGAATGATCGCACTGGATGCGAGGATTTTCTCAGATATCGTAAGAAAGCTTCCTGATAATGAAATCGTGATTGAAAGTGGAGTGAACCTTCAGACGCTCATTACCTGTGAAAAAGCAAAATTCAATATTTCCGGTAAATCCGGTGAAGATTTTTCTTATCTGCCGTATATTGAGAGAGAAAATCCGGTTTCCATTTCCCAGTTCACACTGAAAGAAGTGATCCGCCAGACCATTTTCTCAATTGCAGACAACGACAGCAACAAACTGATGACAGGAGAACTCTTCGATATGAACGGGGATATTCTGAAAGTGGTATCCCTTGACGGACACCGTATTTCCATCCGCAAGATCGAGCTGAAGGAATCTTATGAACCGAAGAAGATCGTGGTTCCGGGAAAGACCCTGATCGAAGTCAGCAAGATCCTTTCAGGTGAAGCAGACAGCGAAGTGAGACTGTATTTCACAGCCAACCACATTGTATTTGAATTTGATGATACCGTTGTGGTATCCAGACTGATTGAAGGAGAATATTTCCGTATCGAGCAGATGCTGTCCAATGATTATGAGACAAAGGTAAGAATCAATAAAAGAGAACTCCTGAACTGTATTGACCGTGCAACTCTTCTTGTAAAAGAAGGTGATAAGAAGCCGATCATCATCAACATTCAGGATGAAATGATGGAACTTAAGATCAAGTCCGAGAAGGGTACGATGGATGAAGAGATTATGATCACTAAAGAGGGAAAAGACCTCTTGATCGGCTTCAATCCGAAGTTCCTCATTGACGCACTTCGTGTCATTGATGATGAAGAAGCAGATCTTTACTTTATGAATGCAAAGGCTCCTTGCTTTATCAAGGATGAAGGAGAAAGCTATGTATACCTGATTCTTCCGGTGAACTTCAGTGGAGCAGTATAGGAATTTAGAGAGGACAAAAATTATGGAGACAATCAAACTCAGAGATGAATTTATCAAGCTTGGTCAGGCACTGAAAGCAGCAGGTCTTGTAGGATCCGGTGTGGAAGCCAAGGAAGTCATTACAGAAGGTCTGGTAAAGGTTAATGGAGAAGTAGATACCAGACGTGGTAAAAAATTATATGACGGCGACGTTGTTACATTTAACGGAGAAGAGATCAAGATTGAAAAATAGGCTGGCACAGGTATGATTATCAAATCATTAAAATTAAAAGATTACAGAAATTATGAAATATTGAATATTGAATTTGATCATGCCACGAATATTTTTTACGGTGATAATGCGCAGGGCAAGACGAATATCCTGGAAGGGGTGTATTTGTCGGGAACCACGAAGTCTCACAGGGGGACGAAGGACCGGGATCTGATCCGATTCGGGCAGGATGAGGCTCATATTGAGACTGTCATTGAGAAAAATGGCGTTCCATGGCAGATCGATATGCACCTGAAGAAGAACAGTCCGAAAGGGATTGCGATTAACAAGGTCCCGATCCGGAGGGCGAGTGAGCTTTTCGGTCTGACGAATTTTGTGTTTTTCTCGCCGGAGGATCTGAACATTATTAAAAATGGTCCGGCGGAGAGGAGAAGGTTCATGGACCTGGAGCTTTCACAGCTTGATAAGGTGTATCTTAGTGACCTGGCAAATTATAACCGCACACTCAATCAGCGGAACCGTCTGCTGAAGGATGCCTATTACAGAGATGATATACTGGACACACTGGATGTATGGGATATGCAGCTGGTTCAGTATGGAGAAAAGATTATTCAGAGAAGGATCCGGTTTATCGAGGAGGTCAATGCGATAATCGGAGACATTCACCATAAACTGACGGGAGGCAGGGAAAGGATCAGCCTTTCGTATGAGCCTGGATGCGGAGCACTTTCGCTTGAGGCGGCGCTTGAGAAGAACAGGGAGCGCGATATCAGGATGAAGAGTACCTCGGTGGGACCTCACCGGGATGATATCTGTTTTATGGCAGGTGGGATCGACATCCGCAGATTCGGATCGCAGGGGCAGCAGAGGACAGCGGCACTTTCGCTGAAACTGTCTGAGATCGAGCTGGTACGGCAGATCATAAAGGATACGCCGGTGCTGCTGCTTGACGATGTATTGTCTGAACTTGACAAACACAGGCAAAACTATTTACTGGACAGTATTCATGATATACAGACTCTGATCACCTGTACGGGACTTGACGAGTTTGTCAATCATCGATTTTCAATAAATAAAGTATTCCATGTTCAGAACGGACATGTATCAAAAGAGAATTAGGAGGATCAATATGAGTGCAGAATATGGAGCAGACCAAATCCAGATACTGGAGGGGCTGGAAGCAGTAAGAAAGAGACCTGGTATGTATATTGGCAGTACATCTTCAAGAGGACTTCACCATCTTGTCTATGAGATCGTTGACAACTCGGTGGATGAAGCGCTTGCAGGATATTGTGATCATATCCAGGTGTTCATCAATCCGGATAATTCAATTACGGTTATAGATAACGGACGTGGTATTCCGGTGGGGATCAACCACAAAGCGGGACTCCCTGCGGTAGAGGTTGTATTCACCGTGCTTCATGCCGGCGGTAAATTCGGCGGTGGAGGATACAAGGTATCCGGTGGACTTCACGGTGTAGGAGCTTCCGTTGTAAATGCGCTTTCTGACTGGCTTGAGGTTGAGATCTGCCACGAAGGGAAGGTGTACAGACAGAGATATGAAAAAGGACATGTTGTTTATAAGCTGAAGGTTGTAGACGAATGTGATCCGGAGAAGACAGGAACAAAGGTAACCTTCCTTCCGGATGAAACTATTTTTGAAGATACAGTATTTGATTATGATACGTTAAAACAGAGATTCCGTGAGATGGCGTTCCTTACCAAGGGACTTCGCATCAGCCTGACCGATCTCCGGGATGAAGAACCGAAGGAAAGAGTGTTCCACTATGAAGGCGGTATCAAGGAGTTCGTTCAGTACTTAAATCGCAGTAAGACTCCGCTTTACGAGCAGATCATCTACTGTGAAGGAACAAAAGATAATGTAGAAGTTGAAGTTGCAATGCAGCACAATGATTCTTATACAGATAACACCTATGGTTTTGTAAATAATATCACGACACCGGAAGGTGGGACCCATGTGGTCGGATTCAGAAATGCGATCACAAAGACCTTTAACGACTATGCGAGAAAGAACAAATTATTAAAAGACAGTGAGCCGAATCTTTCCGGTGAGGATATCAGGGAAGGTCTTACAGCTATCATCAGTGTTAAGATTGAGGATCCCCAGTTCGAAGGACAGACCAAGCAGAAGCTCGGTAACAGTGAAGCGAGAGGTGCGGTTGA
>ERZ826613.2139-NODE-2139-length-20382-cov-6.073498_pt1 | contig 20382 bp, 16 predicted proteins | sample MGYA00519925_ERZ826613 | MGnify/ENA primary metagenome ERZ826613 (study PRJEB31778, sample SAMEA3449236) | human gut metagenome | biome: human gut; feature: human-associated habitat; material: faeces | place: United Kingdom | collected 2010/2012 ... | reverse complement strand
TCGTTGCCCAGGCGGATGTTCATCTCGTCTGCAATTTTGGAGAAGAACTTGTGACTGATCTGGAGCATGATCCCCACGCCGTCGCCGGTCTTGCCCTCTGCATCCTTGCCGGCGCGGTGCTCCAGCTGCTCCACGATGCAGAGCGCGTCGCTGACAGTCTGGTGGCTTTTGCGGCCCTTGATATCCACCACAGCGCCAATGCCACAGGCATCGTGCTCAAACTGGGGATCGTACAGGCCGAGGGGCGAGGTCTGCTCGGTAAAATTATCCATTGCCTTTCCCATCCTTTTTCTTGAAAAATCCTCTCTATGGCACTGCGGCACACTCCGCAGCACAACCGGAAACAAAAAGAAACGGCGCTCCAACAGAGTCGGGAAGACCCTGCTGGAACGCCGTTGTTCCGATAGAACTATTATACTGGTTCGTGAAGATTGTTCAAGTGTGAGGTGCAACAAACATTGGTGCACCATTGGCGTTTCTTCTTGTGAAAAACAGATAGGCCCAGTGGGGAAAAGGATGACTTTTCCCGCCTCAGTCTGCGGCGTGACTGCCCAGGCAGGCGGCCAGATCCGCCTCCGGGGTGGTGATGGGCTTCAGATCGTATTTCTGCTGCAAAGCGGCAGCGACACCCGGGGAGAGGAAAGCCGGCAGGGTAGGGCCAAGGCGGATGCCCCGGATGCCCAGCGCCAGCAACGCCAGCAGCACGCAGACGGCTTTCTGCTCAAACCAGCACAGGATGATGGAGAGGGGCAGTTCGTTGACCGAGCAGCCAAAGGCGTCCGCCAGCGCCAGCGCGATCTGGATGGCGCTGTAGGCGTCGTTGCACTGGCCGATGTCCAGGATGCGCGGCAACCCCGCCACCGTGCCAAGATCTAAGTCATTGAAGCGGAACTTGCCGCAGGCCAGCGTCAGCACCATGGTGTCGGGCGGCGTCTGCTTGACGAATTCCGTGTAGTAGTTCCTGCCGGGGCGCGCGCCGTCGCAGCCGCCGACTAAGAAAAAGTGGCGGATCCGGCCGGACTTGACGGCCTCAACCACCTTGTCAGCCACACCCAGCACCGCGCCGCGGGCAAAGCCCGTCGTGACTGTGCTGCCGCCGTTGATGCCGGTGAATGCCTTATCCTCGGCATAGCCGCCCAGTTCCAGCGCCTTTTCGATGACCGGCGTGAAGTCCTTGTCCGCGCCGATATGCTTGAGTTCCGGATATGAGACCGCCGCCGTAGTGAACACGCGGTCGGCATAGCTCGCTTTCGGCGGCATCAGGCAATTCGTGGTGAATAGTACGGGCGCAGGGATGTCGGCAAATTCCTTTTGCTGGTTCTGCCACGCCGTGCCGAAATTGCCCTTGAGATGGGCATACTTTTTAAGGCCCGGGTAGCCGTGCGCGGGCAGCATCTCGCTGTGCGTATAGATGTTGATGCCTTTGCCCTCCGTCTGCTCGAGCAGGCGCTTCAAGTCGTGCAGGTCGTGGCCGGAAACCACGATGAACGGTCCCTTTTCCACCGTCAGCGGCACGGTGGTCGGCTCTGGCGTGCCGTAGGTCTCCGTGTTGGCCTTGTCGAGCAGCGCCATGCAGCGGTAGTTTTTCTCGCCGACCTCCAGCACAAGGGGGAGCAGGTCATCCATGCCCCAGTCCTCGCCGATGGCAAACAATGCCTTGGCAAAAAAGCGGTTGACCTCGCCGTCCGTATAGCCCAGCACCATCGCGTGGTAGGCGTACGCCGCCATGCCGCGGATACCGAACAGGATAAGCGACTTGAGGCTGCGGATGTCCTCGTCCGCCGTCCAGAGCCGCGAGACATCGTAGTCATTGTTGTGCCCGCAGGGCGACATGCAGGACGCACAGTCCGGCACAAGACGGCTCTTCTCCGCCTTCACGCGTGCAGTCACATCGCGGATGGCCGCCGCGTCAAAGTTCACATTCGTGAGCGTAGTGAAAAGCGCCTCGATGATGAGGCTCCATGTGCCCTCGTTCACGCCGGGGCTGCCGTCCGTCGCGCGGGCAAGGCCGATGAGCGCGCCGGTCAGCTCGTCCTGCAAATTTGCCGTCTCGGCGCTCTTTCCGCACACACCCGCGCTGCCGGTGCAGCCCGTGCAGTGCGCCGCCTGCTCGCACTGAAAACAAAACATCTTGTTGTCCACCGAAAAAATCCTCCTCATTCTGTGGTCTTATCGATCTCATTCTGTGGTCTTATCGATCATAGGATGACTCAAATCGTATCCAGTATTCTCCCGTCCGTCGAGATCGTCACGACCTGCCAGGGGATGAATTTACCGCTATTTTGCAGCGCGGTCTTTGCCGCGTGCTCGAGCCCGCCGCAGCACGGGACCTCCATTCGCACGACCGTCACGCTCTTGATGTCATTTTTTGCGATGATCTCGGTCAGCTTTTCGCTGTAATCCACGCTGTCGAGCTTCGGGCAGCCGACGAGCGTAATGTGACCCTTGATGAACTTCTCGTGGAAGGCCGCGTAGGCGTACGCCGTGCAGTCCGCCGCGATGAGCAGCTTTGCGCCGGAGAAGTACGGTGCGTTCACGGGCACGAGCTTGATCTGCACCGGCCACTGGGAGAGCTGGCTCTCCTGCGCGGCAGGAACCACCGCTTCGCTCGCCGCCTTGTGCGCAAAGGTCTTGAGCTGCATGCCGGGGCAGCTGTGGTGCAGTGTCATCCCCTCCTTCTGCATTTTCTTCTGCTTGTTTTCAAGCACCGCCTGCTCGTCGTAGGCCGCGGCCTCGCGCTCGACAAAGGAAATCGCGCCGGTCGGGCACGTCGGCAGGCAGTCGCCCAGGCCGTCGCAGTAGTCGTCGCGCATCAGCTGCGCCTTGCCGTTTACCATGGCAATAGCGCCCTCGTGGCACGCTGCAGCGCAGGCGCCGCAGCCGTTGCATTTATTTTGATCGATCTCAATGATTCTCCGTTTCATTGCAATACCTCCTTGCGTTTTCAAGCGTATTATAGTAGAATGCGGCCAGCAAGTCGGTTGAATTTTCAACGAAAGGCGTTTTTTATGAAAGAATTTTTTCCCATTCTCGCCGCCTCGCCGCTCTTTTCCGGCGTCACGGAGGACGAGCTCGACGCGATGCTCACCTGCCTTGCGGCGAAGACCGAGCAATTTCCCAAGGACGTGTTTCTCCTTCATCCCGGTGACACGGTCGAGGAGATCGGCATGGTGCTCTCCGGCTGCGCGCTCGTCGTGCAGGAGGATATCTGGGGCAACCGCAACATTCTCTCCCGCACCGCGCCGGGGCAGACCTACGCCGCGGCCTTCGCCTGCGCGCCAAACAGTGTCTCCAATGTAAGCGTCGTGACCGAAACGCCGACGGCGGTGCTGTTTTTGAACGTCAAGCGTCTTTTGACGGTCTGTCCCTCCGCCTGCGCGCACCACAGCCGCATCATCCGAAACCTTCTGAGCGACCTTGCGGGAAAAAACCTGCTGCTCAATGAAAAACTCACACACATCGCCCAGCGCACGACGCGCGCCAAGCTCATGTCCTATCTCTCCGCCGAGGCGCAGCGGCGCGGCGCGGTCGAGTTTGACATCCCGTTCTCCCGCCAGCAGCTCGCGGACTTTCTCGCCGTTGAGCGCAGCGGATTGTCGCTCGAGCTCGGAAAAATGAAAAAGGAAGGGCTTCTGGACTATCATAAAGAGCACTTCGTGCTGAATATCTGAATTTTGCAAAAAAGGAGTTCCTCTTACCTTCAAGAGGAACTCCCTTTTCATTTTGTTCTCGCTTTATGCAGCGAGCTTTGCGTAGCGCATCAGCATCGTCGCCATCTGCGCGCGCGTGGCTTCGCCTTGCGGGACGAGACTTCCATCCATGCCGTTCATAATGCCTGCTGCGACTGCCCAACGCATCGCCTCGGCCGCGTAAGGACTAACGTTTGCTCCATCGGCAAACGCGCTGAGATCCGCCTGCGCGTCCGCCTTGACCATTCCTCGCTCTTTTGCGTAGCGGTAAAGCATTGTTGCCAGCTGCTCGCGCGTGATCTTGCCGTCCGGGCTCGTGCCGTCGGACACGCCATGCTTGACCGCCCAATCCTGCGCGGCGGCATACCACGCACCCGTGCTGTTCGTGTCCGCGCTGTCCATGCGGGCCAAAATCGTCCAGAGCATCGCGCGGGTCGTGGCGGCGTTCGGCTCAAAGCCCTTGCCCGTGCCGCTCATCAGCTTTTCCTCGGTCACGAACTGCACGGCCCCGCTGTACCAGTCACCCTCCTGCACGTCGGGATATCGGTTGACATAACTTCCGTCATCTGGCTGCGGATCGTCGGTCTTGCCGTTATCCGCGGGCTTGGACGAGGGCGCGGACGTGCCGATCCTCGTGATCGTATACTCGCCGCCCATCGTGACGGTGAAGCTGATCTTTCCGTCTGTGAGGGTAGATTCGATCCGAACACCGTTCGGATCGGTAACGTCTGCGCGCGCGTAGTCGCAGGCCACCGTCAGCGTGGGTTGTTTCGATGCCAGAATTTCATCGTTTGCACCCTTACTGCTCAATGTAACGGTCATCGTACTGCCGTTTTCCTCCACGGTCACCTCAGGGTCGAACTGCGCGGAACTGCCGCCGTCATCATCCGCCAGCGCGAAGGTCGCAAGGCTCAACGACAGCGTCAGCGCCAGGAGAAAGGAAAGTAACTTTTTCATATGCCGCCTCCTTAATGTTCCGTCTCAGCGGCCGAAGCGCTGAACTCAAACGTGCCGACCGCCGTATCAGTCTCGCTGTCGTAGGAGCTGAAGCGCAGCCCGTCCAGCTCGTTTTCGCTGATGGTCACGCCCTGCTGCACATAAGAGGGATAGTAGGGATCGTTGTCCGGCCACCACTGCGGGCAGAAATCGGGGTCGCGCCAGTTGGGATAGAAGAACGAAACGCATTCCTGCGTTCTGGCCAGCGGGTATGCCATTGTCTTAGATTCCCCGTCAAACCACGGCAGGAAATCGATGTACTGCGCTTTGCCGTTATTAAGCGCATTGTAGTTCGCCGTTTCGTTAAATTCCGGCATTTCCTCATATGCGCAGATATCCCCGTTCTTATTGTGATAGAAATTCAGCACACTCTCATCACCGTCGACCGCATACCACAGTGTCGGTGCCGACGGAGTTGCGCCGACTGCCACATCATAGTCATGATAGAAGAAGTTCTGCGACATCCAGAGCGTCATACCGGAATCATTGATCAGATCGTACTCATTGTTCACAAAGCAGTTGTGTGTATTTTCCAGTGCCGCCAGCGGGCATTTATCTACCTGTACGGCAATATCATTACGCACAAACCAGTTGTCGAGCATCTGGAGGTTGCCGCCGTCGAGCCCCATCATACGGATTCCGATATGATTATCGAGAAACACTGAATGATTTGCCGCCCAAGACGAGCGATCTTCACTGCTAACGGCGCAGTAATAGCCTTCCAGAATACAGTAGCGCGGGATTCCCTCACCCGAACCGTATACAGCGGCGTTCGATAAACCGGCGTTTGGCGTTTCGGCTCCCCATGTTTCCTTATCCTTGCCCGCGCCGACGAAGTGAATCAAAATCAGATCGCAGTCTGCTCCCTTAAGTTCAACGCCGCCTTTGATCGTGGTGGAGATCACCCCCTGCTTATTGCCTGCACCAACAAGGTTGACAAAGCATCTCGTTTTCGGAATGATAATTTTTCCTTCAATCGTACCGGCTGGCAAGAAAAATTCCACTGCCTGAATTTCGTTGTCCGGAACTGACTCGTATTCTTCCAGCTTCTTCTCAATCAGTCTACTGATCTCATCCGCATCTCTCGTTTCCAGCGTCAAGCTGTCCTTTTGCATATTCTGGTACTCTTCAGAGCTAAAGCTACGGGCAACCACTATTTCACCCTCGCCTGTCTTTTTTACAAGCTGCGCTTCATAGGCCCACCAGCCCGCGGTCGTCGGGTCGCCATAGTAGATGTGTTCCCAATCCAACGCTACATTTTCGCTCTCGGACGAAAGGCATTCTCTCTCCACCGTTTCTCTCGTCGGATAGTTCTCATTCCCGTCGATGGGATGCAGCACCACCTTGAACTCATAACCGTCCTTTATCATCTCCTGTCGGATATCTTCTCTAACGAGATAGGACGCATCCTCAGAACCAGCCATGCCGGATACAAGCTGAAACACCCTTGTGGAAATATACATGTGGTCATTCTCGCCCTTTGCAAGGCCGCGGCTGCCGTTGCCCTTAGGGGTGAGGTCGTTCAGCGTTCTTTTCCACTCACAGGCAGCAAGATAATATTCATTGTCTGAATTCTCCGGCCAGTTAATCTTTACAACGTTACTGCGGTAGGTTTCTCCGCCCATTTTAATGATCAACTCACCGTTATCAACTTCTGCATCAATAAAGTCACCATCACTCACTTGACTGCCGTGAGCGGCAAGCACCTTGATATCAACTCTGCTCGTGTTCTTGCCGTCGCTATACTGAATCCAGCCGCTCGCACTGCCGTTTTCCGGTGCAGAGACCGTAATTTTCCACATGAAAACATCATGGCCTTCATCGTCTTCGAATCGGTCCTGTTCAATGCTTTGTACGGTCGTCCCATCCACGCTCAGCCGATTTTCGTACTTTTCGCCAAGCCGCCAGTCGCTATTGTTGCTCTCATCCCGGAGACGCAGCTCAACATCATAAGTACCCGCGCCAAAGGTAAGGCTTCTCACATATGAACCGTCATAGTTCACTTCCAGCTGTCCAGACGGCTGCGGAGCAGGCCGTACTTTGATGTTCACACGGTTGTTCTCATCCTCGCCGTACTGGATCCAACTGCTCGCCCCTTCTTCGGCACTTTCTTTGATAATAATACGCCACAACTGGTCGGAATCTTCATCATCTTTTTCCACTGGAACAATGTTTGCAATTACTCCGTTTTCAAATTTAATCGAAGAATTGCTGTCAATAAGATTCCATCCATTTTCGGTTCGAACCATCAGTGCAACCACATTATCAGGACCGACAGGAAGCGCAAGAGTACTGCCAGCAGCGTAATTCTCTCCATCGTACTGCACTACAAACGTACCGGGCTGCATATCATCGCTTCCCTGAGAAGAATCGTCAACCACAGTGACAGTGACCCGATTTGTCGTATCAGTTCCATACTGGATATACCCAGAGTCGCCGACACTTCCGGCAATTACAATTTTCCAAAATCCAATCGTCTCATTGCTGTTCTCTGGATTTTCCTCTAGTGAATAAGCAATGCTTTTGACCACAGTGCCATCAACCTGCAAATTAACTTTATCCGCTTTTTCCAGCCAGCGCGCACCATCGGTATCATTACGCCAAAGGCGCAGTTCTATCTTATGTTCACCGACAGGCATTGACTTTCCATTGCCAATCGAACCATCATACCGCATTTCAAGATTTCCCTCGTAAACCTCTGCGGTTGTGCTCACTCCTGCATTCCCCGCTACCGCGGCGATAGGTAATAGGCTTACTACCATCACCAGCGCTAACAGCATGCTCAGTGCTCTATGCTTCATATGTGTTCTCCTCATTTCCTATAAATTTCCGGGGTCTGTACATTCTTTATCAGCATACACGCTTCCGTGCGGGAAAACAATATGCTGGGAGCATACCCTTTGCAAAAAAGGAGGAAACGTCGCGTTTCCTCCTTTTTCTCTTTAATTGTCCGCCGTTACGATCTGCGAGAGGTCGACGGCGTATCCCGCCGTGTTTTCGACGTTTACCCCGTTGCCGCGGAACACGCAGTTATTGAAATCCAGCGTCTCTGTGCCCGGCATTGCGGCGATGCGCACGGCGGTACCGTTATCTTCGTACACGCTGTCGCCATAGTAGCTGCCCGAGCACGTCGCGCCGCCGCGGTTATCGAGCCACAGCCCCACGCCGTTGCCGCGGAACGTGCAGCCCGTGGCGTTGACCCAACTGCCGAGGCCGCCGTAAGCGCCGATCTCCCAGTTTTCAAAAGTGCAGCGGTGCAGGAACGCTCCCTCGCTCGCGGAAAGGCCGATGCCCGTGCCGTCGCCCACAAAGCGGACGTTCGTGATGTTTGAGGGGTGAATGCCGCGCGTCGCGATCGTCACCGTGCCGGTGAACGTCGTGCCGCCCTCGCTGCCGACCAGATCGCAGCAGAAATTTTTCATCGTCAGACCGCCCTCGTACGTCACCGCGGGCAGCTGCAAAATGTAGACCGACTTTCGATCCGCCTCGTGCGCGAGGGTGTCGAGCAGCACGTTCAGATCGTCGACCGTCGCCATCGGGTAGTCATTTTCGGTCAGCGTCACGACCGGGACGCGCGTGATCTTGACCGTGTGGCGCAGGCGCAGCGTGTCACCGTTTTTGAGGTAGATCGTCCAGATGACGTTGCCCTCCCCCTCCTTGAGCTGCTCGGTGTGATAGCTCGGGATGGCCTCGATCGCCGCGTTAGAGTTCGTCGGGATACATGTCTCGTCGATCTGCAAAAGAGTGATGCCATCGCACAGCGTGGTCGTCACCTCGTAGTGATCCACAAGGGCGAGAAATTCATTCTTCTTGTCCACGCCGCCGCCATTGTCGACAAAAACGCGGGAGCTCGACACCTGGCCGCGCACCTGATCCTCGCGGACCTCTACGGTGAAAAGCGGCTGGCCGAAAAACGGCGCGCCTCCCTGCGATTCAAAGCTCAGCGCCAGATGGAATGTCTGCCCGTCCGTTTCGTAGGTGAGCTCCGCGCCCTGCGCGTCGATGATCTTTCCTCGGTTGGCAAATCCAACCGCCGTCAATGTCACCACCAATATCACCGCCAGCAGGAGCGCCGCGGTGATGCGCCTGCGGCGTTTCGGCTTTGGCATTTCCGCAGGGCGCTTTTCGATCAGCACGCTTTCACAGTAGGGGCAGAACGAAGCGTTTTCGACAAGCAGCGCGCCACAATGCGGACAGCGCTTTTCCTCAAAATTCATCTCACAGCACCTCCATCAGCGCTCGCGCGCTCTGATAGCGCTGCTCCGGCGCGGTCATCGTGCATTTGCGCACGATGCGGCCCATTTTCCCCGCCGCCATCTCGCGCGAGGGGTGCTTGCCCGTAAGCATGATATTGAGCAGCACGCCGAGCGAAAAAATGTCCGCCCGCTCGTCGGACTGGAAGATGCCGTACTGCTCGGGCGCGGCAAAGCCCGTCGTGCCGAGCACCTGCGTGTCGCTCTCGGACTCGTCCTTGTAGATGCGCGCGGCATCGAAGTCGATGAGCACAGCGTCGCTGCCGCGCAGGATGACGTTTTCCGGTTTGACGTCGCGGTGCACCGCGCCCATCGAGTGCAGCACATGCAGCGCTTGGCAGAGCTGCATCGTGACCTGCCGCGCTTCCCTCTCCGTGAGCCGTGCCCCCGTCAGAAGCTCTGCGAGCGTGTCGCCCTGCACGTATTCCTCCAGCACGGCGGTTTGACCGTCCTGCTCCGCCGCTTCCATGATCTGCGGCAGATGCGGGCACAGCACTGGCAGCAGACGGCGATAGACCTCGCCGCTGCCGCTGTAGCGTCGGAAAATGTAGCGTGTGCCGCTTTTCTTATGCCGCACGACGGAGACAGTCCCGCGCGGGCTCTGCTTCAGCACGCGGAGCGTGTCGTATTCGGTTGTCACAGCCTCTAAAAGGCTCTCGTACAGTGTCATAAATTTCACACCCTATGCAGCCAGCATATTGTTTTCCCATGTCAAAAAATGTAAAATAATTGAGGATTATTATATGTTGTCTTTGAATTTTTGTAAAGGCGGAAGATGGATGAAGACGAAGATGGAACGAAGAAACACTGACGATCTGCGCAGCGAGCTGATGGACGCCCCTGATCTGACGACATTTCTTGCGGCAAACGAGGACAACTTCTCCTCGGCAAGCGCCGTGGCGCGACTCAACGAAATGCTTGAAAAGAAGGGTCTTTCCAAGGCCGCGCTCGCCAAGCAGTCCGGCATGAGCGAAATATACTTGCACCAGATTTTTGCGGGACGGCGCAATCCCTCGCGCAGCCGCATGCTGTGCCTGTGCTTTGGATTGAGCGCCTCGCTCGAGGAGACGCAGGAGCTTCTGCGCCTGTGCGGCCTCGCCGAGCTCTATCCCAAGGTCCGGCGCGACGCGATCATCATTTACGGGCTGCTGCATGGCATGGACCTTTTCGCCGTCAACGACCGGCTGTTCTCCGAGGACGAGGAAACGCTGTTCTGACACTTATACGCTGAAAAGCGACACGACCAGACAAAAAGCACCTGCCTTGAAGGCAGGTGCTTTTTGCTATTCTCTTCCGCCCGACGTTTTCTTCGCGCGCTCCAGTGCGCGCCGCAGCGGCGGGAAGAGCGCGAAGACGAGGACCGTATTTGACACGCAGTGGATGACGTCATACGGGATGCCCGAGACCCACCACGAAAACGCCATCTGCCATCCGCCGATGAAAAAATACGGAATGGCGCACAGCGCGCCGAAGCACAGCCCGTGCAGCCCCGCGATGGCCGCCCAGAATGCGCGGCTCTCGCTTCTGCGAAACGGCAGCGCAGCGAGCACGACGATCGGCCAGACGTAGAGATACATCAGGTTCCAAAGCCCCGCGCCGTAAAGTGCGATCTCGAGCAGGGCAAAACCGAACGCCGGATAGAGCGCCTTCGCCCCGTACACCGCCGTGGCCAAAAGCAGCAACAGCGTGACGGGATGCACGTTCGGGATAAGGCGCAGGCACTCCTTGCCCGCGACCATCAGCGCGCAGAAAAGCGACAGCTCCGCGATCTCGCGGATGCTGAGTCTTGCGGACTTACCAGCCGACATTCAGCGCAAAGTCGTACACATCGCCGTCCGCGACGGGCTGGCTGTCCACGCCGAGCTCGGCAAACGTGCCGTTCACGCTGTAGCCCCACCACTGCTGCTCGTTCTCGTCGGCGGTCTCGCCGTCCACAGTCAGCACATAGAGGCCGTACTCGCTCTCTGTGCCCTCGATGAGGTCTTCCTGCTCGAGCGTGCCGCGCAGGTACTCTTCGTCGGTGTGGATGGTGAAGGTCGTGTCATCGCCGTTCAGGTGGTCGACGTTGACGGTGATCTCCTTACCGCCCTGCTGCGTCTCCGGCTTGTTTGTCTGCCAAATGACGAGCGCGGCAGCCGCCAGCACAAACACGATGATGAGGGCGATGACGCCTTTGTTGTTTTTCTTCTGCATTTTGCTTTCTCCTTCTCTTGCTGAAAAATGCCGCCTTTGAGCGGCAAAGCGAAGCATTCGATGCCTTTGAACGCTGCGTCGTATTTTACCGTCAAAGCGGCAAAATGTAAAGCCCCAGCCGTCGCGCCGATCCTCCGCCTTTTTTCCGTGCAAAAGGCTTTGCGCATCGCCGCGCGATGCGGTATAATGAGTTTTACGTTCCGCCCGCTTTCGGGCGGACATTGCTGATTCACTTGACCGCGCCGCTTCGGCGCCCGATATACGAAAGGAACATTTTATGGATCTCATTCAGGCCCTTGCCGCCGAACTCGGCAAAGACCCCCGGCACGTTGAAAACGTCGTGCATCTGCTCGACGAGGGCAACACCATCCCCTTTATCGCCCGCTACCGCAAGGAGCTCCACGGTGCAATGGACGATACCTCTCTGCGCACGCTCGAAGAGCGGCTGCAATACCTCCGCGGCCTTGAAGAGCGCCGCGAAGCGGTGAAAAAGTCCATCGACGAGCAGGGCAAGCTGACCGATGAGCTCGCTGCCGCCATCGACAGCGCCAAAACGCTCGCCGAGGTCGAAGACCTCTACCGCCCCTACAAGCAAAAGCGCCGCACCCGCGCCACGATGGCGAAGGAAAAGGGCCTTGAACCGCTCGCCGCGCTGCTCTTCGCGCAGGAGCGTGACTGCCCGCGGCCCGAGGAGGCCGCGCGCGCCTTTGTCGACCCCGAAAAGGGCGTCGAGACGGTCGAGGACGCCCTGCAGGGCGCGAGCGACATCATCGCTGAGCAGATCTCTGACGACGCCTCCATCCGCAAGAGCCTTCGCGCGCTCATTTTCCGTCAGGGCCAGCTTGTGAGCAGGGCCGCGACCGAGGACGACAGCGTCTATCGCCTATACTACGATTTTACGCAGTCTGTCGCCCGCTTGCAGGGGCATCAGGTGCTCGCCATCAACCGCGGCGAAAAAGAGGGCATTTTGAAAGTCACCGTCGCGCTCGACCGCGAGCAGGCACTGCCGCTGCTGCGCCGCGCCGTGGTGAAGCCCGGCTCCGCCGCCATGGAATTCGTCAAGTCCGCCGCCGAGGACGCCTACGACCGTCTCATCTTCCCCTCGCTCGAGCGCGAGGTGCGAAATCAGCTCACTGAGCAGGCAGACGAGGGTGCCATCGGCCAGTTTGCGCTCAACTTAAAGCCGCTTTTGATGCAGCCGCCGGTCAAGGGCAAGGTCACGATGGGCCTTGATCCCGGTTACCGCATGGGCTGCAAGGTCGCCGTCGTGGACGGCACAGGCAAGGTGCTCGATACCGCCGTGGTCTACCCGACCTACGGCGAGCGGCAGAAAAATGAAGCCATCGCCGCGCTGGCAACGCTCATCAAAAAGCACGGTGTGGAGCACATCGCCATCGGCAACGGCACGGCCAGCCGCGAGACCGAACAGATGGCCGTCGAGCTCATCCGTCAGGTGAACGAGGGCGGTGCGCACGTGAGCTACATGATTGTCTCTGAGGCGGGCGCGTCCGTGTACTCGGCGAGCAAGCTCGCCGCCGAGGAATTCCCGCAGTACGACGTGAACCTCCGCTCCGCCGTGTCCATCGCGCGGAGATTACAGGACCCGCTTGCCGAGCTCGTGAAGATCGACCCCAAGGCCATCGGCGTGGGGCAGTATCAGCACGACATGCCGCAAAAGCAGCTTGACGAGGCGCTGAACGGCGTGGTCGAGGACTGCGTCAACGCCGTCGGCGTGGATATCAACACGGCGTCGCCGTCACTTTTGCAGCGCGTCGCGGGCCTGAACGGCACAACGGCGAAAAATGTCGTCTCGTACCGCGAGGAGAACGGCGCGTTCACCTCGCGGGCCCAGATCAAAAAGGTACCGAAGCTCGGCCCCAAGGCCTTCCAGCAGTGCGCGGGCTTTCTGCGCGTGCCGGAGAGCAAGAGCGTTCTCGACAACACCGCCGTCCACCCCGAGAGCTATGACGCCGCGAAGGCGCTGCTCGACCTGACCGGCCACACGCTCGCCGACGTGAAGGGCGGCAGGCTCGCCGATCTGCCCGAGCGCGTCAAGACCTACGGTGAGGAAAAGGCCGCAGGTGAGATCGGTGTCGGCGTTCCCACGCTGCGCGATATCGTCTCGGAGCTCTTAAAGCCCGGCCGCGACGTGCGCGACGAGCTGCCAAAGCCCATCCTGCGCACGGACGTTCTTGAAATGAAAGACCTAAAGCCCGGCATGGTGCTGACCGGCACGGTGCGCAACGTCATCGACTTCGGCGTGTTCGTGGACATCGGCGTGCATCAGGATGGACTTGTCCACATCTCGCAGGTGTCGAACAAGTTCATCAAGCACCCGTCCGAGGTCGTGTCCGTCGGCGACGTTGTCAAGGTCGTCGTGCTGGAAGTCGACGAGAAGAAAAAGCGCATCAGCCTCTCCATGAAGCAGGCGAAATAAGTTTCGTCCTGCAGTTGACATAAAAGCTCCCACGGTTCCGGTGATACCGGAACCGTGGAAGTTTTTCATTTTATCGTACGCTGATTTACAGCAAATCGGCCAGTTCCAGCACGAGCTTTTCGCTCTTTTCCCAGCCGAGGCAGGCGTCGGTGATGCTCTTGCCGTAGGTGCCCTCGCTGATCTTCTGGTTGCCGTCCTCGATGTAGCTCTCGATCATCAGGCCCTTGACGAGCGCGTTGATGTCATTCGAGTGGCGCTTGGAGTGCAGGACTTCCTTCGCGATGCGGATCTGCTCTAAGTACTGCTTGCCGGAGTTGGCGTGGTTGCAGTCGACGATGCAGGCGGGGTTCTTGCTGCCCTTTTCCTCGTACAGCTTGTGCAGCTGCATCAGGTCTTCATAGTGGTAGTTGGGGCGGCTGTCGCCCTTTTCGTTCACATAGCCGCGCATGATGGCGTGGGCGTAAGGGTTGCCCGCGGTCTCGACCTCCCAGCCGCGGTAGAGGAACGTGTGGTCGCCCATCGCCGCATAGATGGAGTTCATCATCACGCTCAAGTCGCCGCCCGTGGGGTTCTTCATGCCGACGGGCACATCAATACCGCTCGCGACGAGGCGGTGCTGCTGATTCTCGACCGAGCGCGCGCCGACAGCGACATAGCCCAGAATGTCGGAGAGATAGCGGTAGTTTTCGGGATAGAGCATCTCGTCGGCACAGGCAAAGCCGGTCTCCTGCACCGCGCGGGTGTGGAGACGGCGGATGGCGATGATGCCCTCGAGCATGTCGGGCTTCTTGCTCGGGTCGGGCTGGTGGAGCATGCCCTTGTAGCCCGAGCCGTTGGTGCGCGGCTTGTTCGTGTAGATGCGCGGGACGATCAGGATCTTATCCTTGACCTTTTCCTGCAGGGGGACGAGGCGGCAGACATAGTCCATCACGCTGTCCTCGCGGTCGGCAGAGCAGGGGCCGATGATGAGCATCAGGCGGCTGTCACGCCCGTCGAGGATCGCGCGCATCTCTTCCACGCGCGCCTCACGCACCTTGGCGACCTCTTCCGTGACGGGGAACTCTTTTTTAATGTCCATCGGGATGGGCAGTTTACGGATGAATTTTGCATTTTGCTGCATAATGAATACTCCTTGTCAATAATTGACCGATATTGTCTATTATTCTACAGCGTTCCCCGCGGTTCTGCAAGCGCGATTTCATAGCGGACTGTATAAAGATTCGAAAACAGCACATGCAAATTCTATCGAATCTCGAAAACGGCGGTCAATTCCGCCCGAGCCGCTTCCAACGGCTGTGCAGCCGCGCTCCTTATTTCGTTTTTTGTTGCCGTGAACTTCGTTCGTATAAACGCAGATGTGTTTCATGCCAGTGCAGTGTATCAATTTTTTGTTTGGTTTTATTTTTCTCTTTTACAGCTCCAGAGCGTTTTCTAAACTTTTTATTGATATTTATGTATTTTAAACGGTCAAATTATCCGTTTTCATAATATTTTTATCGGTTGAAATGTGGAAATTATCTCATTTGACTGAATTTAACAACTCCTTTTCGCGATTCCGGATTAGACTGCTGATAGAAAGGGTACACGGCAGAGTGGTATGTGGCTGCCGCGCGCCGAACCGGACACATAAAAGGAGGAATCATTATGCTGACGATCGAACTCAACATGTACCACGCTGTTGCTCTGGGCGCTTTCCTGTTCTGGCTGGGCGGCGTCATCACCGACAAGGTCTCGCTGCTCAGCCGCTACTGCATCCCCGCTCCGCTGGTCGGTGGACTGTGCTTTTCTATCCTCAACTGCATTCTCTATTCCACGGGCATCGCGTCCATCACCTTCGACGCGACGCTGCAAACCGTTTTTATGATCATGTTCTTCACCACCGTCGGCTTCACGGTCAGTATCCCCGCGCTGCTCAAGGGCGGCAAAGCTGTCATCCTGTGCCTTGCCATCTCCATCGTGATGATCCCGCTGCAAAACTTCCTCGGCGGAGGCGTGATGGCGCTTTTCGGGCGCGACCCTCTGCTCGGCATCGGCTGCGGTTCCATCGCCCTGGTCGGCGGCCCCGGCACGGCGGCGGCATTCGGCCCGGACCTTGAGGCCGCTGGCGCGGTCGGCAGCAGCGTCGTCTCCATCGCGGCAGCGACTTTCGGCCTCGTGGCCGGTTCGCTGATGGGCGGCCCGACGGCCAAGCGTCTCATCGAAAAGCACGATCTGCGTCCCGCTCCGGTGACCGCCGGCGGCACCACCCCGTCTGCCGCCCTTGCGACCGACGTTGCCAGCGAGGACGAGCGCTTCATCTCCGACAGCCCGCGCTTTGTCAAGGGCTTCATGCTTCTTCTGCTGGCCGTCGGCATCGGCAATCAGGTCAGCGTATGGCTCACGGCGCTCACCGGCCTCACCTTCCCCGCTTACATCGGCGCGATGCTCGTCGCCGTGGTCGTCCGCAACATGATGGACGGCGTACATGTCTCCTACCCTGCCGAAGAGATCGACACCACGGGCAATATGTTCCTCTCGATCTTCCTCGCTATGGCGCTCGCGGGCCTCAAGCTCTGGGAGCTCATCGACCTTGCGATGCCGATGGTCATCTGCCTTGTGCTCCAGTGCGTTGTGATGTTCCTCTTCTCGTACTTCGTGGTCTTCAATGTCATGGGCCGCAATTACGACGCGGCGGTCATGACCGCTGGCTTCATCGGCTTCTCCATGGGCGCGACCTCGAACGCCATGGCCAACATGCAGGTCGTGACGAAGAAATACGGTCCTTCGCCGGTGGCGTACTTTGCCATCCCGATGGTCGGCGGCATGTTCATCGACTTCTTCAACGCCGTTCTAATTGCCGCCAACATCGGCTGGTGGACGTAAGCGAGGTGAGACCATGAGCTATCTGCTTGACGGCATCCGCGCGGTCACACCGCAGCAGTGCGTGATGTATGTGGTGGGCGCGCTGCTCATCTATCTCGCCATCAAAAAGGACTATGAGCCCTCGCTTCTGCTGCCGATGGGCTTCGGCGCGATCCTCGTCAACCTTCCGATGTCCGGTGTTCTCAATCAGATGGTCGCGGGCGTGGGCGAGAGTCAGGGCATCATCCAGTGGCTCTTTGAAACGACGATCGAAGCGAGCGAGGCGCTGCCGCTGCTGCTGTTCATCGGCATCGGCGCGATGATCGACTTTGGCCCGCTGCTCTCGAATCCGAAGATGTTTCTCTTCGGCGCGGCGGCGCAGTTCGGCATCTTCTTTGCGATGATCGCGGCGGTCATGCTGGGCTTTGACTTAAAAGACGCAGCCTCCATCGGCATCATCGGCGCGGCGGACGGCCCGACGTCGATCCTTGTTTCACAGGTCTTACACTCCAATTATATCGGGCCTATCGCGGTCGCCGCCTACTCGTATATGGCGCTCGTGCCGATCATCCAGCCGTTCGCCATCAAGCTCGTGACCACCAAGAAAGAGCGCGCGATGCACATGCCCTACAACCCCAAGCACGTCTCCCGTTCGCTGCGCATCTGCTTCCCCGTCATGGTCACGATCATCGCGGGCTTCATCGCGCCGATGTCCGTCTCGCTCGTCGGTTTTCTGATGTTCGGCAACCTGCTGCGCGAGTGCGGCTGCCTCGAACGCCTCTCTCAGACGGCGCAGAACGACCTTGCCAACCTCATCACGCTGCTTCTCGGCATCACGATCTCGTTCTCGATGCAGGCCGACCAGTTCGTCAATCTCAAAACGCTCATCATCATGGCGCTGGGTCTTGTCGCCTTCGTCTTTGACTCCATCGCGGGCGTGATGTTTGCAAAGCTTCTGAACCTCTTCTGCAAGAACAAGGTGAACCCGATGGTCGGTGCGGCCGGTATCTCGGCCTTCCCGATGTCCGCGCGCGTTATCCAGAAGATGGGGCAGGAGGCGGACTGCACCAATCACCTGCTGATGCACGCCGTCGGCGCGAACGTCGCCGGTCAGATCGCATCGGTGCTCGCAGGCGGCATGATCCTCAATCTCGTGCCGCAGCTTTTAGGGTAAGGAGGAACGCACTATGACAAACCTTGAGATCGCGCTGCTCATCACGGGGCAGGGAATGCTCGGCATCTTCGCCGTGATGGGGCTGATCACCGTACTGGTCACACTCTTCACCAAATTCGGTAAAAAGTAAAACCCCAAACATAAACAGGCGGCCGCTGCCAACGCAGCGACCGCCTGTTTTCGTATATAAGGGTTAAAAGCCTCGCAGAGTTTCGAGCCCGCAGGCTCGAAATGATTTTGATCGTAAATCGCCGCGACTGGTGTGTGGCGATTTACACCTCTCAGTCCGCAAGTGTGGAAGTTGCCCGCCAAGGCGGGCAACTTCTGCGCGCAGCGAGCTGCAGTCCCCTCTCAAAAACGCGGGACTCAGTCCCGCGTTTTTGAAGTAATATAGAGCATTAAAGCCGCGACATCCGCCGGGCTGACGCCCGAAATCCGCCCCGCCTGCCCCAGATTCTGCGGACGAATGGCGGCGAGCTTTTCGCGCGCCTCCAGACGGAGACCGTCGATTTTCGCGTAATCGATATCCTCGGGAATGGCGCGGCGCTCCAGGCGCGCAAACTCCGCGACCTCTGCCATCTGGCGGCGGATGTAGCCCTCGTACTTGACGGCGATCTCCACGCTCTCGGCGAGTGCGGGCGGGAAGGCGCGGCAACCCGCATCAAAATCGCGCAGGTCGTCATAGGTGAGCTGCGGGCGGCGCAGCAGCGCGATGAGGGGGCTGCCGTCGTGCACCTCCGCCGTGCCGCGCGCGCTCAGAAGCGCGTTGAGCGCGTCGGACGCGCCTACGCCCGTGTGCTCGAGGCGCTTGATCTCGCGGCGCACCGCGTCGTATTTGCCCACGACCTTTTGCAGCGTTTCATCGCTGACAAGGCCAAGCTCATGGCCGATGGGCGCAAGGCGCTCGTCGGCGTTGTCCTGCCGCAGGATGAGGCGGTACTCGCTGCGGCTCGTCATCATGCGGTAGGGCTCGTTCGTGCCTTTGATCACAAGGTCGTCGATGAGCGTGCCGATATAGGCCTGCTCGCGGCCCAGAATGAACGGCGTTTCGCCCTTTAATTTGCGTGCGGCGTTCACACCCGCGACGAAGCCCTGCACCGCCGCCTCCTCGTAGCCCGACGAGCCGTTGAACTGTCCCGCGCCGTACAGGCCCCGGATCGCCCGGGTCTCTAAGGTGGGGCGCAGGGCCGTGGGGTCGATGCAGTCGTATTCGATGGCGTAGGCCGGGCGCATCATCTCCGCCCGCTCCAGGCCGGGGACGGAGTGCAGCATGGCCAGCTGCACGTCCTCCGGCAGGGAGGAGGAGAAGCCCTGGATGTACATTTCCTCCGTGTCCAGGCCCATGGGCTCGATGAACAGCTGGTGGCGCTCCTTATCCGGGAAGCGGACGATCTTGGTTTCGATGGAGGGGCAGTATCGGGGTCCCACCCCCTGGATGACCCCGGAATACAGGGGGCTTTTGTCCAGGTTTTCCCGGATGATGCGGTGGGTCTCCGGGGTGGTGTAGGTCAGCCAGCACACCGCCCGGTTTTCCGGCGGGGCCGGGGTCTCGAAGCTGAAGGGCAGGGGAGAGGGGTCCCCCTCCTGGAGCTGCATTTGGGAAAAGTCGATGCTTCGCCGGTTCACCCGGGGCGGCGTGCCGGTTTTGAACCGCCGCAGAGGCAGGCCCAGGGCCAGCAGGCTCTCCGTCAGGGGGCCGGCGGCGTGAAGGCCGTCGGGGCCGGATTCCTCCACGCAGTCGCCCACGATGGTGCGGCCCCGGAGATAGGTGCCGGTGCACAGCACCACCGCCCGGACCCGGTATACCGCCCCGGTGCGCAGCACCACGCCGGTGACGCGGCCGTTTTCCGTCCGCAGGGCCACCGCCTCCGCCTGGCGCAGGGTCAGGTGCTCCTGCATCTCCAGGGTGTGCTTCATCACCTGCTGATAGGCCCGGCGGTCCGCCTGGGCCCGCAGGGACCACACGGCGGGGCCCTTCCGGCGGTTGAGCATCCGATACTGGATGCAGGCCCGGTCCGCCGCCCGGGCCATTTCGCCGCCCAGGGCGTCCAGCTCCCGGACCAGGTGGCCCTTGGCGGTGCCGCCGATGGCGGGGTTGCAGGGCATATTGCCCACGGCGTCCAGATTGATGGTCAGGCACACCGTTTCCAGCCCCAGGCGGGCGGCGGCCAGAGCCGCCTCGATGCCGGCGTGTCCCGCGCCGATGACGGCCACATCATAGTCGCCGCCGTGAAACTCTCTCATCAGGTGCTCACCTCACCACATAAGACTGCTTGAACACTTTATTATACTATACAGCACACAACAGCGCAAGAGTGTTACACAGAAATAACCTATGGGTATTGTGCAATGTGCAATAAAAGTTTACAAAAGCTTTATACAGAATATCCAATTTTGCCCTTGTTATCCGGGCTGCCGCGGCATATAATAACACTGTAAAACGGAAGAAAGGAGCGTGATATCACCATGACGACAACTTGGATCTGGGGTGACCTGGATGACATGATCTTTGCCGACAGCGACTGGGAAGTGAGCCAGCGGTAAGGCATACCGATGAGGAAACCACGCGAAAGCGTGGTGATTTGCTTTTTTATGGGTGTTTTTCGACAGAAAACGCCTCCTGCACATAGATCGCAAAGCCTGATCCCCGCGCAGCAAAGATGAAAAGAGACGGCCAACGCCGTCTCTTATTTGTTATTTTCGGTTGCTCTTAATGAGATATTCGTGATACCTTAACGATATCTTAGCGTTACCTTAGCGACAATGTATGTTATAATAGCGTCATCAAAAGGAGGGGAG
>ERZ826613.2131-NODE-2131-length-20454-cov-2.697779_pt1 | contig 20454 bp, 12 predicted proteins | sample MGYA00519925_ERZ826613 | MGnify/ENA primary metagenome ERZ826613 (study PRJEB31778, sample SAMEA3449236) | human gut metagenome | biome: human gut; feature: human-associated habitat; material: faeces | place: United Kingdom | collected 2010/2012 ... | reverse complement strand
TCATCAACCATGAACGATTCTGCTCTTAAGAGCTTCTGCACTTGGGCCCGCACGGAGCTCATCAAAGGCGTGGAGGCGCAGATGGTGCGCTACGGCATCACCGAACCTGCACCCGCGCCCGTTGGGTCCGAGACCGTCAACGGCCTGCCCCTAAGTCCGGCTGAGATTGAGCAACGCGACGAACTGCTGCGCATGCAGACAGAGGTGGGTCACGAGGCGCTGCGCGACCGTGCGGCCTACACCTGGTTCAACCGCATCGTGGCCATTCGCTTCATGGATGCATGCGGATGGCTTCCCAGCCGTATGCGCATGCTAAGTCGTGCGGACGGCAGCCATGGCAGCGAGGCCGTGGAGAACGCACTGGACGTGGAAATAACGACGGCCGATACCGATCGCATAGCCGAGCTCAAGATGGCGGGCTTGGATGAACCGTTGTGGCGCTACCTGTTTGTTGCTCAGTGCGATGAGCTTGCCGATTGCCTGCCGGGCGTCTTTGAGCGCGTGGGCGGAGCCATGGAGCTGCTGTTGCCCCAGGGCCTCATGATGGCTGACAGTGTGGTGGGCAAACTCAATGCCGTCCTCACTGACGAGGACTGGCGCGAGGGCGTGACCGTTCTGGGCTGGATGTATCAGTACTACAATGCCGACGTTAAAGACGAGTTCTTCAAGTCCAAGCGCAAGGCAGCGGCGGCGGACATCGCGCCCGCTACGCAGCTCTTCACCCCCGAGTGGATCGTGCGCTATATGGTCGAGAACTCGCTCGGCCGTCTGTGGATGCTCAACAATCCGGGGAGTTCGCTACGCGAGCGCATGGAGTATTACATCGAGCCCGATGCTGAGCACGAGGACTTCATCCGCATTTCGAGTCCCGAGGAGATAACCCTCTGCGACCCCGCATGCGGCTCGGGCCATATCTTGGTCTATGCGTTTGAGCTGCTCTTCCATATGTACGAGGAGCGCGGCTATCGTGAGCGCGAGATTCCCGAGCTCATTCTTACTAAAAACCTTGCAGGTATGGAAATCGATTCCCGCGCGGCACAGATCGCGGAGCTGGCGCTTGCCATGTGCGCCCGCGAGCACGACCGTCGCTTCTTTAGGCGTGGCGTTCGTGCCGACGTTACCGTGCTCTCGAGCATCCCGCTAGGGGAGGACGAGCTGCCGGGTAACAAGAAGCTCGCCGAGGAGCTGAGTCATTTGGGCGAGATCGGTTCGCTGCTCAATCCCCCAGAGGACGAGATCGACGAGCTCAAGGCTGCCGCCGCGAGTTGTTCCGAGGACCTTTTTGCTTCTGCGACCAAAACTAAGCTCGAAAGCGCCGTCGCCATTTGCGAGAAACTGTCCCGTCGTTTTATCTGCGTCGTGGCGAATCCTCCGTATATGGGCAGCAGCAGCTTTAACCCCTTCATGAGCAAGTGGGTCAAGAAGAACTACCCCGACGTGAAGAGTGACCTCTTCTCCAGCTTTGTCGTTCGCATGTTCAGTCTCGCCAAGGACCACGGCGAGTGCGGAGTCATGTCGCCTTTCGTCTGGATGTTCATCGGAAGCTATGAGAAGCTCCGCAACGAGATTATCGACAACAGAACGCTGACCTCTCTCATCCAGCTTGAGTACTCGGGCTTCGCTGGCGCGACCGTGCCCATCTGTACCTACACGTTCCACAATTCGTTCGTCAAGGGCTACAAGGGCGGCTATGTGCGCCTTTCGGACTTCGTTGGTGCTGCTGTCCAGGCCCCGAAGGCCCTCGAGGCGATCCGAAACCCCGACTGCGGCTGGTTCTATCGCCGCGACGCCGACACCTTCAAGCAAATCCCCGGCACCCCCATAGCCTACTGGGCCAGTGATGCCCTTGTTGAATCGTTCTCAAAAGGAAAAAGGCTCGATGCTATTGCTACTCCGCGACAGGGCTTGGCGACGAGTGATAATGGCCGCTTTTTGAGGAAATGGTGGGAAGTGGCGCCTTCCAACACATCGCGAGATTGCGGCGGCAGGTCCGAGGCAAAGCAGAGTGGTTCCCGCTGGTTCCCGATTATTCGGGGCGGCTCCTATCGAAAGTGGTGGGGTGACTACGACGAGGTGGTTAATTGGTTTGATGACGGTCGGGAGATGAAGGAAGCGATTCTGGCCAAGTATACTTATCTCTCTACACCTGACTTTGTAATCAAGAACCAAGGCGACTACTTCAAGCCTGCGGTTTCCTGGTCTAAAATTTCTTCCAGCCTTGCTTCCTTTAGGTTTGCGCCTCGAGGGATGCTATTTGAGGTAGCTGGAGCATGTCTTTTTGCGGAGCCGAACGAGCTTCGATACATCCAGGCTTTCTGCAACTGTTCCATTGCCGAAATTGATTTGGCGTTTATGTCGCCGACTCTAAACTTTGAGGTAGGCCAAATCGGTCAGTTGCCGATTATCCAAGATGAGGATGCCGAACCGACTGTCTGCTCACTCGTTGAAGACTCTCGCTCAATTTCAAAGGCGGACTACGATTCGTTTGAAACCTCCTGGGATTTTAAACGTAATCCTCTTGTCTAGGTGATCGTCATGGCTGAGAAGAAGAGGCGCAAGCCTGTCGATAAGACTAAAATTGAATATGTCGAACCTAAGCCAGGCTGGATAAAGGCTGTTAAGGTTAATGACCATAACGACGTCATGGGTTCTATTGTTCAGTTTTTTCTGGTTGAATCTCCTTGTAAAGGCGTGAGTAGCAGAGGGCTATCGCTTCTCGATTATGGATGGGCCGATAGTGTTCCTCCTAAATTCGGGTATCTTCACCGAAGATTATTGGAAGTGGCCAATCTCTGCGATGGGTCGACGCTATTTACGGCCACACGAAAAGAAGAGATGAAAAATAGGTTCGTTGAAGCTGGTATGCCTGGCAATTTTACTTCAACTTGTACCTCAAATCGCGTCGTGGCGCTCATCAACAGCAATTTTGTGCTTGATTTATTTCGGATTATTAGAAATTCGTTAGCACATTGTCGCTTTCAATTGGTCGAAAAGAACGGTGTAGATTTCATTGCTTTTGAAAACGGTATACCAGGAAAAGATCTCATTGGGGCGGATTCATTTGAGGTGAGTTCTCGTTTATTTCTTAAATGCAGTACTCTCATTGATTGGATTGCTGTGGTTAAGTCCGAGGCCATATATGAGACGGAAGAAATTGCCCGCAAGAAAGAGGCTTCAGAACGGGAGTGGGAAAACAAACGTCAATTGGTTTTGTCTCAAATATCGAGTGGGTCCTACTCAAATAAAGATGATCTCGGGAAGGACTGTGAGCTATCTAAGCGTAATTTAGATAAATTACTTGGCGAGCTGAAGGCCCAAGGGCTTATTGCTTATTCACGTTCTAATCGAAAATGGGAACTTACTGGTGACGCAAATCCGTGAGTAAGAGATGTTTCATCTTTGATTGCACAGAACGGTGTGTCGAATGAGCTTCCAACGTTTTTTATCGCAAAGAGACTCGCTGTCTCTCGAATGTGACCTTTTAAATGAAATCAGTCGGCGTTTTAAATGAGAGGGCGGTCAAATATGGCCACTTTACTTCAAGAAAAATACGAGGCTCGCAAGGCCGAGGTTAATGCTCGCTTTGAGCAGCTTCGCAGTAACGAGGAAGAGCTCAACCGAATCTTTGCCAAGATCTACAACATGGAGGGTGAGGTGCCCATCGAGGTCGAGGATAAGTACGTTTCGGTGGCGCGCATCTTTGATACCGCCGACGAGATTCCCGAGAGCTATAAGGGCAACAAATACGTGCGCACCAAGCGAGACGAGATCACCTCGCTCATAAGCTATGCCGTGGGCTGCATGTTTGGCCGCTATTCGCTGGATGTGGACGGGCTGGTCCTGGCCGATCAGGGCGCCACAGTCGATGACTATCTGGCCAAGATGCCCAACTCTGATCATGTGACCTTTATGCCCGATAGCGATAACGTGCTGCCCATTACCGATGACGAGTACTTTGACGACGACATCGTGCGCTACTTTATCGACTTTGTGCGCACCGTGTATGGCGAGGAGACGCTTGAGCAGAACCTGGCCTTTATTGCCGAGGCGCTCGGCGGCAAGGGCACTTCGCGCGAGGTAATCCGCACCTACTTTTTGAAGGACTTCTTTAAGGACCACTGCCAGACCTATAAGAAGCGCCCCATCTACTGGCTGTTCGACAGTGGCAAAAAGAACGGTTTCAAGTGCCTTGTTTACATGCATCGCTACCAGCCCGACCTGTTGGCTCGCATCCGCACCGACTATGTGCATGAGCAGCAGGAACGCTATCGTTCCCAGATCGGCTATGCCAACGACGCCCTTGCCAGTGCCGCGCGCGGCGAGCGCGTGCGTTTGGATAAGCGTGTCAAAAAGCTCAACGACCAGCTCAAAGAGACCATTGGCTATGAGGAGAAGCTGCACCACTTGGCAGACCAGATGATTAAGATCGACCTGGATGACGGCGTCAAGGTCAACTACGCCAAGTTTCAGGATGTGCTGGCGAAGATTAAGTAACTGCAGATACGGTAAGGATATTCATGCCCAAGATCGATGTAGAAGAACAGCTCAAGCTGCGATTTTTGCAGCCGTTGTCCTCATGCGCGCCGCGCCGTGTTGTGGTTTGGCACGATGCGGACGGCGAGTTTGCTCCTGAGTTTGAGCGATTGGCTGCCGAGGGTTTCGACGGCTTGGGGGCCGATGCCGGCGTAATGCCTGCTCACGGTGACTTTGAGCGCCCGGTGCGCTTTGTTGAGGCCTGCGAGGGCCGTATGTTTGCCGTCAAGAAGCTCATCAACCGCGATGACCTTGCGAGCGATATCTTGCTGTATCGCCGTTGCCCGCGCGGCAGGCTTGAGGGTGATTGGCTTGCCGATGTTGAGCTGTATGCCGATCAGTTCCAGGCTGACTATCTTTCGCTTTTGGCCGATCATCTGGGCATCGAGAATATCGACGCCGTGCGCGAGAGCCTGCGCGAGCACAAGACGTTCTTTGATGCCAAGACCCGCTGCGCTAAGTTTGCCGCGTGTGTTCCGCATGCCTCGGGCGCATCCGATATCGAACTCGGCATCCTTACGGTGATTTTTGGCGGTAAAGAGCTTGGTGACGCGCGCCCCGCGTTTGTGCTGCGTGGCTGTATGACCATGCTGCTGCGCGAGGGTCCCGAGGCGCTGGCCGAGCTGATGGACAAGTACTGCGTGCGCGATGTGCTCTCTGCCTTCATCGTGCGTTGCTATGGGTTTGATGGGCCGCTTTACGAGCGCGACTCATTGCTTATGCTTGCATCCCATGTGCTTCTTACGGCGGCATCCACCGCGCTTCCCGAGGGAGCGCTCAAGGGGCTTGAGAGCCATGTGGCTCCCGCCTACGGGCCCTATTGCCTTGAGGCGGTGCGTACGTGGGACCAGACCGCCGATACCCAGGCATCGAGCGAGGACCTATTTGAGATTTGCCGTTTGGTTGAGGACGCCCGCGGACTCTTTGCACGGTTCGAGACCTTGCCGATCGATGTGCTGATCTCGCTTGATGTGTTTCCGTGCGTCAATGAGGCTGTGCTCTCGCAGCTGTTCTGCTCGTTTGCGCAAGGTGCAGACCGTGTTGAGGATGCGCGTGCCTCTGCTGCGCGCCGTTGCGACCTAAGCTGGTACCGCCGTGTCGAGAGCTACTTTGACCTGCTTGTCGCTGTGGCCGATATGTGCGCGTTTAGGCAGACGCACGCGGGCGGGTTCCATCTGGCGCAGTCCCAGCAGGTGTGGGATGCCTATTCGTCCGATTGGTATGCCATGGACGCTGCCTATCGCCATATGTGCACCGCGTATCTGCGGGCACGCTCCGTCGAGTGCGATGCGCTCGAGGAACCTGCCCGCGCCGTGGCGGACTGGGCGGAGAATCTCTACAGCAACTGGTTCTTGGCGGATGCCAATGCCTGCTGGGCGGCTGCTGCGCAAGGGGAGTGGGCCGATTGCGGCTACATCGAGGGTCCCGAACGGCAGGATGAGTTCTACTGGCATGTGCTGCCCACCTTTGTGGGCTCTGCTAAAACGACGGTCGTTATCGTGAGCGATGCGCTGCGCTATGAGGTGGCCTGCGACGTCGCGGCGCTGCTCGAGCGCGAGCGCGGCGGCAACGTCAAGATTTCTAGCATGCAGGCGGTCTTCCCCTCAATTACAGAGGTGGGCATGCCCGCGCTGTTGCCGCATCAGGCGCTTGGGCTTGCAGCGGATGGTTCGTTTGTGCTGGCTGACGGCAAGCCCACCGCAACGACTCCGCAACGCGAGGCCGTGCTTACCCATGTTGAGCCTACGGCCCGCGCTTTACGCTCGAGCGCATACCTCAACATGGCGGGAACCGAGCGTAAGGCGCTGCTCAAGGACTCAAGACTTGTCTACCTCTACCACAACAAGATCGATGCCACGGGCGAGAAGGCCGCTACGCAGGATGACGTCTTCGGTGCCTGTGCGGACACCGTGGAGGAACTTGCTGCGTTGGCGCGTCGCGTGTGCACCGACGCCCCGGGCGCGCGTGTTGTTATAACGGCGGACCACGGCTTTATCTACACGCGTCGGGAGCTCAGCGAGTGCCAGATGCTCGGCAAACCGGACCTTCCCGTCCTTGACGCTCCCGTCATGTACGGCAAGCGTCATCTGGTGGTGCCCAACGAGGCCGTGGGCGAGCTTTCGGACGAGGTACGCGGGGTGTTTGTTAATGTTGACATGGGACGTTTGGGCGCCGGTTTTGAGGGGTTTGCCCCGCGCGAGAATGTGCACTTCAAGCGTCCCGGCGGCACTAACAACTACGTCCACGGTGGCATGAGCCTGCAGGAGCTTTGCGTGCCCGTTATCGGTTTTTGGCGTGCGCGTTCGGGTTCCAAGGACTTTGTCGACACGCGCGCGGCGACGCTGCGTGTACTAAGTGAGGGACGCCGAGTGACCAACTCGCTCTTCTCGGTCAACTTGATCCAGGAAGAACCCGCCCAAGGCAAGGTTTTGCCGTGCGAGTACGAGCTGGTGTTTACCGATGCAAGTGGCAACGAGGTGAGCGATACGGTCAAGGCGCATGCTAACAAGACTTCTGTTAACTCGCAGGAGCGCGTGGTGCATGCCAAGTTTGCGTTGCATGCAGCGGATGGATTCTCGGCCAAGGGTCCGTACTATCTGGTCTGCCGCGAGCGCGAGACGGGCAAGATCGTTTGGCGCGAGACGTATACCATCGCTGTTTCGTTTGCCCCTGTTGCTGACTTTGGTTTTTAGGAGTGTGCCCTATGTTTGATAGCCATGACGACGATTTGTGGGAAGTTCCCTCGATTGATGTGGATGTGCCCGAGCAGGCTGCGGTGCCTGCAGGGGTGGCCGTGCCTGCTGCGGAGGCTGAGACTGCCGCGCCCGTTGAGGCTGCTGTGCCCGCCGAGGACGAATCCTCGACCGATGGCTATGACCAGGCCGTGGACGAGGCCCCCGAGGACGACGGCTACGACATGGATGGGCTGGACGGCAAGCTGCTCGAGCACTTTGCTGGCAAGATCGTGCGCAAGGACCTGACGGCCCTTATGAAGCGCGGCGCCAACGTGCCCACCTTTGTGCTGGAGTACCTGCTGGGCATGTACTGCTCAACTGACGACGAGGATGCCGTGGCAGAGGGCCTGGACCGCATTCGCAGGATCCTCACCGATAACTACGTGCGACCCGACGAGTCCGAGCGCATTAAGTCCAAAATTCGCGAGCTGGGCCGCTTTACCATCATCGACAAGGTGACGGCCAAGCTCGATGAGTACAAAGATATCTACGTGGCGTCGTTTGCCAACCTGACCATCGAGCCGTTTGTGATGCCGGCCGAGTACGTGCATGACTATTCCAAGATTTTGCAGGGCGGCATTTGGTGCATTATGAGCATCGAGTATCGTCATCCCGTGGACGAGGAAGACGAGTTTGGCATGGAGGTCTTTGGCGACGATGCGCCGCGCCGCTCCAAGGCCAAGCGCAAAAAGCGCGGCCCCGAGGATTCTCCGTTTAGCGTGACGTCGCTTACGCCCATCCAGATGCCCAATCTGGACCTGGATGCCATGATTGACGAGCGCCAGTATTTCTCGCGCGACGAGTGGCTCAACATGCTGCTGCGCTCCGCTGGCTATGAACCCAGCGAGCTTTCCGAGAAAGAGCGCCTGCACTTTATCGAGCGTATGGTGCCGCTCATCGAGCGCAACTACAATCTGTGCGAGCTGGGTCCCCGCGGCACCGGCAAGAGTCACATCTACAAAGAGGTCTCGCCCTACGCTATCTTGCTTTCGGGCGGCCAGACCACCACGGCCAACCTGTTCGGCCGTATGAACTCCATGCGCGCCGACCGCGTGGGCTTGGTGGGCCACTGGGACTGCGTGACGTTCGATGAGGTCGCCGGCATGCGCTTTAAGGACACCAATGCCGTGCAGATCATGAAGGACTACTTGGCGAGCGGCAGCTATGCGCGCGGCCGCGATCAGATTAACGCCGATGCCTCCATGGTCTTTGAGGGCAACATCAACGACACCGTGCAAAACGTCCTTAAGACCACGCACCTGTTTGATCCGTTCCCGCCAGAGTTTAACAACGATTCGGCCTTCTTCGACCGTATCCACTATTACCTGCCGGGCTGGGAGATTCCCAAGATGCGCTCGAGCCTGCTGACCGGGCATTATGGCCTGATTACCGACTGCCTGTCGGAGTTTTGCAAGGAGATGCGCCGCAAGGACTTTACGCACCATATCGACCGTTACTTCCGCTTTAACAGCGACTTTAACAAGCGTGACGAAATCGCTGTGCGCAAGACCTTTAGCGGCCTTGCCAAGCTGCTGTTCCCCGACGAGGCCATGGATAAGGATGACGTGCGCTGGCTGCTGGACTACGCCATCGAGGGCCGTCGCCGCGTAAAGGAGCAGCTCAAGATTATGGCGGGCGTCGAGTTTATCGACGTTAACCTGGGCTATATGGATGCCGACAACCCGCAGGACGTGCACGTGGTGCGCGTGCCCGAGCAGAGCGAGGACACGCTGATTCCCGACGGACCGCTGCTGTCCGGCCACGTGTTTGGCGTGGGCAGGTCGCAGGGCGGCGAGGTCGCCGTGTACAAGTTGGAGAACAAGGCCGTTGCCGGCGAGTGCAAGTTTAAGCACGAGGGCGTGGCCTTTAACAAGCCGGTGCGCGATACGCTGGAGGCCGCGTTCGACAACTTTGTGAACCTGGCGAACCGCGTGGCGCCGGGCATGCACATTGGCTCCAAGGACTACCTACTGTTCTACAATGACTTGCAGAGCAAGGGCCTGTCCGAGGAAGTTTCGCTCGCCGAGTTTGTGGGCCTGTGCTCCGCGGCGTGCAATCGCCCGGTGATGCCTGCGCTGGCGATTCCGGGAATCTTGCGCATGTCGGGTTCTATGGATGAGATCCGTGGGCTCGAGGACATTATGCGCGTGGCCAAAAACGCCGGTGCCAAGCGCGTGATTTTGCCGCTGAGTGCTATTGCGGGTTTGCAGAGCGTGCCGTCCGAGATTATTTCGGGGTTGAGCCCGGTGTTCTACATGGATGGCGACCCGGTCGACGCCGCGAAGAAGGCGCTGGATCTGTAGGAGCGTGAGCGAGCGGGCTTGCGTGCGCGTAGGCCCACGGGCGTGTTGGCGTGTTCGAGTAGGGAGGCCTTGCCATGGCGGACGAGCGTTCTGTTGGCGAGTTGCTCGACGAGCTGTTTGGCTTTGAATCGGTAGCCAAGCGTCAGACGGCGCTTGAGCAGTACGATCGCGGGGAACTGGTGCGCAAGGCGCGCTCCCGTGAGCCAATCACAGCCAAACTTGTTGCTAACATGCTGGAGATGGATGGCGTTAATCGGATCATTGCTGTTGCGGGCTGTTGACGGGTATGTTCGCCGCGTTGAGGGCGCTGCGCTTGCATGCGCTCGCAAGCAGGCGGGCATTGTTGGCCCGCTGCGGATGGAGCGTCGCTATGCTGCCTTTTTGCGCATGGAGGACAAGGCCGAGCTGCTGACGCGCCTGGAGCAGACGCTTTCGTTTATCGAGGTAAAGCTGCGGGCCAATACTGTGGACAGGGTTCGTGTGGCGTACGATGCCGCGGGGGCTATGGTGCTGCAGGACGTGGCGCGCCTGAGTGACGTGCGCGTTGCCGAGGCCGTGCCTCTGGATGCCGATCTGCTGTGTACGCAGCTGGAGCAGATGCGCTGTGCCGCCGACGCGACGGACCTTGCGGGTATGATCACAGCGACGTTTGAGTCCGAGCTGAGTGCGACGGGGTCGCAGGGCGCCGACTGGTTTACGGGCGATTTGGCTGGCGATGTTGCTGGTGACGTGGCGTTGGAGCGTGAACTTACCAACGTGCGCGGCGCTGCGCAGCGAGCTCGCTTGGCGGCGCAGGCGTATCGGGCCGAGCGCGCCGCCCGCGTTGCGGGGAGTACGGTTGAGCCGGTATCGCTGCCGGAGCCTGCTTGCGTTGCGTGCGAGACGGCGTGCGATGCCGGTCTGCTTGCCGAGCTGCTCGCTCAGGTTAAGAAGTCGTTTGTAACCTTCCGTCGTGTCGTTGCCGACGGCGGATTGTTCTGTGCGTTTGGCACGGACTCGCCGCATGGGATTTGCAGTGGCTTGAGCTATTTCGACTACGATTCTCGGCTTGACGAAGATGTGCTGGTGGGCGAGTACGATGGTACTACCAGGCATAATGTCCGGCGCGAGGTTGCGATTCCCGAGCTGGTGGAAGAGGTGTCGGCCGAGGGCGGCGACTCGCTTGAGGTTGCCGTGGCGCGCATACGCGAGTTTAACGGCCGCCGATACGATGGCGTGCTTGATGAGGATCCCGCGTGCCATGTGAACGCGTTTTGGTACGGGCTCAAAAAGCTCAGCCAGTATTGCGAGGCTGCTGTGCGTGTGGACGAGCGTGCTTGGGACTGCTTTATCGATAAGGTGCAGTTCGCCTACGATGAACCCGTGGGCCGTTTGGCCACGCAGATGGACAACAAGCAGGTTGAGGCTTTTGTCGCTGCCGTGGATGCGCTCGGCGCTGACGAGTAAGGGCCTGGTTTGGCGGGAGGTTTCACCATGAAGATCGAAGTTGATGTAGACCAGCTGCGCGAGAGCCTGCTCGACCGTGCGGGGAGTGCGGCCGGCGTGGGCTTTCCGGCCGCCATGCTCGACGTAGTGGATATCGAGGACGAGTCGTCCCAAGAGCTCCTAGCCCGAGCCGAACGCGAAGGCCTCGACCTCCGCGACTTTGCCGTCGATGACGACTGCGAAGCGTCTGACGACTGGTGACCCCGGGTCAGTTCATCCTTTTCTTCCTGAGATATAAGAGAAATCCCTTTTTGAATGTCCTTCGGGTTCCAAAAAATAGCCGATCAGTCTTTGTATCTTCCTTGTTGTCAAACTTGATAGCCGTTAGCTCGATCGTACAGATGTAGTCGGCAACTTGGAATAGCCGGTAGGCTCGTGGTGTGGCTTCTCGGTATACGATGACATCCCTTGCTAGAACGTACTCAAGCGCAGAATGAATGACCTCCGTTACAATCGGTTGGCCGTTGTCGTAGTAAATCTTAACGGTGTCGTATCGCTGGAAGAATTCCAGATGGTCGAAAAGTTCAACTGTGAGGTCTCGCCTCATTCTCTCCGCGAGACCGTTTTGATTGCCGGCGAATTCGCTCATTCGGTATTGCAGACAGAGATAGCGTATGGGGAGATGCTGAATGAACGCGCGAAATGCGCTCAACATGTGCCTTCGCTGCTCCTTGGGAAGATCTTTGTAGTCGCCGTTTCCATTCAGTAGGGGTCCTGCATGAAAAGGCGTATTGGGAAGCGAGGACTGCGACAGGGCGCGCTCGTAGCGGTCAATGCGTTCAACGATTGCATCGTTTTGATCGTGAAAAACGAGGGTGACGAGGTAGTAGTTGGAGACGCCTCCGAGGTCGCCAGATTCGTCAACAAAGACGGAGAGTTCGCTCATGATGGGCCTCCATTTTTGCAAAAAAATGCCGGGGGTAAGACCCCGGCTCTTGGAGGCCCCTGTTTTGGAGGGAACCATATTCTTTATACCATGAGATAAGGGGTGCTTTCAAGTAATATTATAATAAGCAAACATATGTTCGTCAAACTACCTGCGAAAAGTCCTTAGCCGTTCAGAGGTGGGTAGAGCGGCTCGTAAATTGCTGACGCAAGGGCGCCGGTGGTTTCTAGAGAACTGTTTAGTCTTGACTCGCATAAAAAATGCCGGGGGACATCCCCCGGCTCTTGGAGGTCCCTCTATTCGAGGGTACCGAGTTCTTTATAGCAGGAGATCGGACGGCTTTCAAATTGCGCCATGTGGATGGGATGGCGCGCCTGATAAAGCCCTCAATGAATGTCATCTAACTAGTGTTCGTGATATAAAGAAGTCGGTCATCTCAAAAGAGAGGGCTTCCAAGTGCCGGGGACGTTTTCCTCTGCTTTTTTCATTTCGGTGTCAATTCAAATGTTTTTAATCTATCCCCTTAATAACTTGCGGTGAAATAGGGACTGAAATGGCTGTTCAGAGGCCTATTCAGCCCCTATTTCACCGCAACTTATGGGTGGGGATGGCTACGATGCCAGTGTGGCGATGACGGCTTCGTCGCCGGCGTATATGAGGGTGTTGCCGTCGGGGATGATCGTTTGGCCTTCGCGCTTGAGCATCACCACAATAAACGGATGCTTGCCTTGCGGCACATCGCGCAGGCGCTGGCCGGCCAGGCGACCGTGGGGCGTCACGGTGACCTCGCGCAGCGTAACCTCGGCACGCTCTTCGAACGTTGGGGCGGCCATCACCAGCAGATCGCCTTCCTGGATCACGGTATCGCCGTTGGGCAGCACCGGGTGCGCACCGTCGCGCAGCACCAAGACCACCAGCATGTTCGTTGCGCTGCCAATATCGGCGAGCGAGCGTCCGGCAAACGGATGTCCAGCGCCCACCTTGAGCTTTACAAATGACATGCCGTCTTCGTCGCGGTAGTCGTTAAAGGTGCGGCGCACGTCGCCAGTCGCATCGATCATATCGAGCTTCTTCGCCACCGCCGGCAACAGCGAGCCCTGCACCACGATGCTTGACACGGCAATCACAAACACCAGGTCAAATAGGTCGTGTCCGCCGGGAACGCCGGCCACCACGGCAAGGAGACTAAAGACGACCGAGGCTGCTCCGCGCAGGCCCGCCCAGCTTACGAGCGCGACCTGGCGGGGGTTCGTCTTAAAGGGCGCCAGGAGCACGCCGACGGCGATGGGACGGCTCACGAAGAGCATAAACGCCATGAGCGCCAGGCCCGGCAGCAGCATTTGCGGCAGGCGGGCGGGCGTCACGAGCAGGCCGAGCAAGAAGAAGATGGTCATCTCGGCCATCTCGGTGAGGGTGTCAAAGAAGTGCGCCATCTCGACCTTGCCGGTGATGTCGCTGGCGCCCAGTACAATGCCTGCCAGGTACACGGCCAAAAAGCCGTTGCCGCCCAGGTAGCTCGGCAGCGCGTAGGCGACGATGGCCACGGCGAACAAAAAGATGGTCTGCGCGTCCTTGGCCGTTGCGTGCGCGCGTTCAATCAGGCGGCCCGCCGCCCAGCCGATGGCAAGGCCCAGGCCCGCGCCCAGGATAATCTGCTTGGCCAGCAGTGCGGGAATGTTGATGTCGCCGCCGGCCGCGAGTGTGGCGAGCACGGCGGTGAGCATGTAGGCGACGGGGTCGTTGGAGCCCGATTCGACCTCGAGCAGCGAGTCGGTGCCGCCTTTCAGCGAAAGGCTGTGCTCGCGCAGAACGCTAAAGACGCTGGCCGCGTCGGTGGATGCCACGACCGAGCCCAGCAGCAGACCGCCGATCCAGTCGAAGCCCAGCGCAAAGTGGGCGAACACGCCGGTGATACCGGCAGTGATGACGACGCCGAGCGTGCTCAGCAGCACCGCCGGCGCAGCGACGGGCTTGGCGCGGTCTATGTTGGTGTTAAAGCCGCCGTAGAACATGATAAAGATCAGCGCCGTGCTGCAGACGGTTTCGGTAAGCGCATAGTCGCTAAAGTCGATATGCGCCGGGCCGTTGACACCCAACAGCATGCCGAGCGCGATAAAGATGAGCAGGGTGGGGAAGGGGAGCTTTTTGCCGACGGGTTTGATGGTCAGGCACAGAATAATGACGAGGCCGATAAAGAGAAGAATCTGGTTCATAGGGAGTGTCCGCTCCTGGATGGTTGGCGTGGCACGGTCAGTTGTCTGCGGTTATTTGTACCCAAAGATGGTGGGTTTATGGGGTTGGATTGCGGGCGTGCGCGATATCGTCATAGATGGCTGCCGTCTTTGCCTCTGCTCGGAAACCCTTTCCAGCTTTATTGCAACGGAGTACAATGGGTAACGTTTAAGTTCAACTTGAAGTTTTAGTTGCGGCACCGGGCTTCGGCCGCAATGCAAGGAGAGGCGTACCATGGCGATCTATGTGACATCTGATGCTCACGGGCACGTGCGTGCGCTTGACGAGGCCCTGTCTAAGATCTCGTTGACGTCCGACGACACACTGTACGTGCTGGGCGACATGATCGATCGCGGGCCCGATCCGGTCGGCGTTATTAAGCTCGTGCGCTCGCTGCCCAACGCCCGCGTGCTCAAGGGTAATCACGAGCAGATCATGCTCGATGCCATCATTGGCCAGGATCCGCTCGATGCCGAGACCTGGGATATCAACGGTGGCTGGACGACGCGCGAGCAACTCAACGACATGGAATTTGAGGCATACGAGGAGCTCGTGCGATGGATGGCCGCGCTGCCGCTCTACGCGGTGGTCGAGACCGAGGAGCGCCCGTATCTGCTGGTTCATGCTGGAATCGAGATGAAGGCGGCGCGCGCGTTTTTGCTTGAGCATGGCGTCGATTGTGCCGATGGCGTCGGAGCGGTGGATGCCGATCGCGAGCTGCTGCAGCAGATGCTCGCGGTGCAGTCGTCCGATGACCTACTATGGATTCGTCACGGCTATTGGGATGTGCCGACCGGGCTGCTTTCTGCCGAGGGCAAGGGCCCGGTCGTGGTGAGCGGTCATACGCCCACGGTATCGCTTGGGCGCTATTGCGAGGTCGGTGGTCTGGCGGGGCTCGATGAGGAGTCGGGCCGCGGGCAGATCGTGCGCTTGGGCGGCGAGGACACTGCCGGTGTGTCCGATCGCATCGACATCGACTGCGCCGCCGCCACCGGCTCCGAGTTCGGTCGCGTGGGCATCCTGCGGCTCGATGATGGGGCGGAGTTCTACGCGAACATCAACCCGGGCGAATAATCGGTGCAAGGGGTAGCTAATTTTGGACGGGGCTTTTTTTGACTACTTTTGCCCTTTTGCCCGCAAATTGATTTTTCAGGGACGGGGATTAAATAATCATTGGCTGCCCGCTGGCTAAGTGAGTAGACTTTTTTGGAAATGCCGAGCACCCAACATATTTGCCTCAATAAAACCGCAGGTCACGGACTTGTGCTTTGTCGGTGTGGTGCGGGATTCGGTAAAAGTCTACTCACTTAGTTTTGCGTGTCCGCAACGAGACCCCAGCCGGGATGATTCCACCGCAAATTAGCTGCTCCCATCGCCGCAATTAGGCTCCGTACGGATTCCGGTCCCTCTCTATGCGTTGGCGGATGCGGCGGTACTCGATAATCAGCAGCACTAGGAGTAGGGCCATGATGACTAGGTAGCTCACGACGGCGCCCATCAGGCCGAGCAAATTGATCAGAATCACCGGGAGCACCACGCTCACGGCAAAGCAGATCAGGTAGATCTTGGTGACGTCTCCAGCGTGGCGCAGCACCGTGATGATGGCGTAGATAAAGTCGATGGCCGCGGTGACGCCGCCGGCGACGACCATCAGCAGCGCCAGCGTACGGTAGCGTTCAAAGCTGAGACCGTACATAAAGCTCATGAGGGGAATACCGGGACCTGCCATAAATGAGGCGCACACGCCGGTGATGACCACGATCAGCGCCATAACGGCAACAATAATCAGGTCAAAGCGATGACGCTTACGAGGATTAGCCCAAATGCTCGACAAGCGCAGGAGCTGCGGTTTATAGACAAATCCAATGCTCAACAGAATAGCCTGAGCTGGAAAAAACAGGGCATTAAAGTACAGCTGGTATTTGTAGGCTAGTGTTCCTTCCATCACAAACTTGGGCATGTTCTCGATAAGGTTGAACAGGAATAGCGCGCCAAAGAGTGGGGCGCACTGGACAAACAGGTGGCCGACCTCGCGCAGGCTCACGCGGCGCGATTTTTCGGTCTCGAGCAGGGCGAGCGGGGCGGTGACCAGCACGAGCGAGGCAATCGCGGCAATGCCCATGGCCATGGCCGCGATGGGCATGCTGCGCGTGAGGAACAGTGCCACGCTAAAGACCGCGATGACGCCGATGGAGCGTAGCGTTTGGCTCATGCCAGCCAGGTAGAGCTTGTCGGCCTGCTGCAGGCGGCCTTCGTACACGTCGGCGACGCCGTCGATGACCTTATACAGGTAGACGCCCAGGCCGATCGTCGCCATTTGCGCGTCATAGCCGCGGGCGCTGCTGTACATGAGGCCGCAGCCTAGGGCGAGCGCTCCGCAAAGCCAGCGGTTGAGCTGGTAGGAGGCAAAGGACGTCTTCTCGTCGATATCCGAGACCTGGAAATTGCGCACGCCGTAGTTGCACGCGATCATGATGAGCGTGCCGGTGACAAAGGCGATGGAGAATTTGCCTGCTTCTTCTGCGCCCACGAGCTGCGTAGACACGATGGTGAGCAGCGGAAACGCCAAGCCCCACACGGCGGTGCCGAGGGTGTTCCAAAGATAGTCGCGACTGGTGGCGTGCTCCTCGTATTCCGCTTCCTGCATGGAGAAGCCGCCGCCGTAGACGGCGCCGAGCAGACGGTTCCACCAAGCGTTGACCATGCGGCGAACGGGGCCGGGCTCCCGATCGCGTTCGCGCCGGCGACGTGTGGCTTGGCTGCTATCGGGCCCGCCGGCGTTGCGCTGGCTCAGCTCCTGGATGCGAGCGAGCTCCTCGGCGGTGTGCGAGGCCGGGAACAGGCCGTTCTCGATGCGACCGCCCTGGCTGGGTGCCCCGCCCGATACGGTGGGGTCGGCGACGCCGTTGTGACGGGCGATGGCGCGGCGGATGCTATCGAGGGGCGTGATGCTCAAGGCGGAGTCCTTTCTATTGCTGCGCTCTAGTATAGACGCGACGGTGTTCGCTCGTGTTTTTGAACGGATTGTTCAATATTTTCGGCAGGCGGCTGTAATTTGTCGGTAAGTGTGCGGTATCCTGTTGAAGTTTTGTGACACCCCCCGATGCCGCCCACGCGGCACCAAGGAGCTTCTACCTATGGACGTCGCCGCATTCTTACTGGCTCTTGTGCCGATTATTTGGCTGGTCGTGATGCTGCTGTGCTTTAAATGGCCAGCTTGGAAGGCCGCTATCGGATCGTTTGTCCTTTCGTGCTTGCTTGCCTTCGCATGGTGGCACCTGCCGGCAGCGCAGATCGCGACCGCCTCGCTCGAAGGTTTTTTGATGGCTCTGTGGCCCATCGTCCTGGTGATCATCGCCGCGGTGTTCACGTATAACCTGTGCGTTCGTACGGGCGCCATGGAGGTGATCGGCAGCATGATCACCTCCATCAGCAGCGACCGCCGTCTGCTGGCGCTGCTCGTGGCTTGGTGCTTCGGTGGCTTTATGGAGGGCATGGCCGGCTTCGGTACCGCTGTCGCCATTCCCGCCGGCATGCTCGCGGGCCTGGGCTTTGAGGCCGTGCCTGCCGTGCTCATCTGCCTGCTGGCCAACGGCGTGCCCACGCCCTACGGCTCCATCGGCATCCCCACGGTGTCCGTTGCCGACCTGGTGGGTCTGGATTCCCTGCACCTGGCGAACGTCCAGCTGGTGCAGCTCGCACCGTTCTTTGTGGTGATGCCGCTATTTATTGTGCTGGTTGCGGGCCGTGTTGCCGATGACCAGGGCAATGCCGCGAGTGTGGGCGAGCGCCTGCACGGTGTTGCCGGCGTGGCGTTGCTCTCCGGCGTGTCGTTTGTCGGCGCGGCTCTGGTCGTTGCCATGTTTGTGGGTCCCGAGCTGGCCGTGGTCGTAGGCTCCATCGTGTCGCTTGCGCTGACCGCCGCGCTTGCCATGCGTGCCGAGAAGTCCGGCCACCTGGATGCGCGCTTCCACATGAATATCGAGGCGGGGGAGAAGCTCACCGTTAAGTCGGCGCTTTCGGCCTGGTCGTGCTTCATCCTGATCTTTGTGTTGCTGCTGGGCACGTCTAACCTGGTGCCCGCTGTACATGCCGCGCTCGCGCCGTTTGCGAGCCACGTGCAGGTGTATTGCGGTGAGAATCCCAGTACGCTTACGTTTTCGTGGATTAACACGCCGGGCGTCTGGATTTTCCTGGCGGCGTTTGTCGGCGGTGCCATTCAGGGTGCTTCGCCGCGAATGATGGGCGAGGTGCTGGCCGCGACTGTGAAGCAGATGACGCCGACGGTGATCACGATGCTTTCGGTACTGGGCTGCGCCAAGGTGATGGGCTATGCCGGCATGATTTCGTCGATCAGTGCGTTTTGCATTGCGGTCGCCGGCGGCCTGTACCCGATTCTGGCTCCGTGGATCGGTGCGGTCGGTGCGTTCGTGACCGGTTCGGGCACATCTTCGGGCATGCTGTTTGGCCCCATTCAGAGCCAGGCTGCCACTGCGCTGGGTGTGAGCGACTACTGGATGGTCGCGTTGAACGCCCTGGGCGTCGCCGCCGGTAAGATGATCTCGCCGCAGACACTCGCCATTGGTCTTGCCGCCGTGCACGTGCGCGGTAAGGATGCCGAGCTCCTAGGCGCGGTGCTGCCCTACGCTGCCGGCATGCTGGTCCTGATGAGCGCCATAGCCATGCTCGGCCAAGGCCTGCCGCTGTAGTCGGCACTTAGGGACGATCCTTATGTGCCGGCACTTTGGGAACGTCCCTAAGTGCCGGCATCCGGGGACACTCCTTGAATGTTGCCTGTTCAAGAGTGTCCCCAATGACTAGTCGTTTAAGAACGTCCCCAATGACTGGGCCGCTTGCCTGCGATTTTTGACCGTTGGGCGGGCTTGCCGCCCTTGCCGCAAAAACGTTTTTGCATATCGGGTACAACGGGCTTTACGTGAGTAAAGTGCGCGTCGCGTCCACGTGTCGCGTTTTTAAAGGAGGCCCCATGCCTGGTGTTACCCCTGCAGAAGTTTTGTCCAACTTTGGTATTACGCTGGTCGAAGATCCCGCCGAGAATCAGCCCCGCCTGCTGGTCGATCTACCCGCCGCGGAGCTCGTCGAGCACGCCATCCGCCGCGAAGAAGGCCGCATGGCATCCAACGGCGCGCTGGTGATTGAGACGGGGGAGCGCACCGGCCGTTCACCCAACGATCGCTTTATCGTTGACACCCCCGATGTTCACGACAAGATTGCCTGGGGCGCGGTCAACCGCCCGCTGTCCGTCGAGAGCTATGAGGCCATCAAGGCCGGCATCGTCGACTATCTCAACGAGCGCGACGTGTTCGTCACCCGCGGCATGGCAGGCGCCGACCGCAACCACACGCGTCGACTGCTCGTTGCCTGCGAGCGTGCCAGCCAGGCACTCTTTATCAAGCAGATGCTCGCCCGACCGCTTGCCCGCGAAATCGCGCGCACCGGCGAGCCCGACTTCTGCGTGCTCGCAGCGCCCGGTTACCAGTGCGACCCCGCCATCAAGGGCCTCAACTCCAGCGCCGCCGTGGTCATCAACTTCCAGGAGCGCGTGATTTTGGTCGCGGGTACCGGCTACTCTGGCGAAATCAAAAAGTCCATCTTCAGTGTCATGAACTACCTGCTGCCTGTCGAGGACGACGTGCTGCCCATGCATTGCTCGGCCAGCATGGATCCCGTCACGCACGAGACCGCCGTGTTCTTTGGCCTGTCCGGCACCGGCAAGACCACGCTTTCGGCCAATCCCACGCGCCTGCTGATCGGCGACGACGAGCACGGTTGGTCCGACATGGGCATCTTCAACATCGAGGGTGGCTGCTACGCCAAATGCGAGGGCCTAGACGCCTTCCACGAGCCCGAGATCTTCAACGCTGTCCGCTTTGGCGCAATCTGCGAAAACGTGGTGCTCGACGAGAACCGCAAGCCCAACTACGATGACATCTCGATCACGCACAACACGCGCGTGGCCTATCCCGTGGAGCACATTCCTAACGCGTGGACTAAGGGCATGGGCACCACTCCGAGTGTCGTGCTGTTCCTGACTTGCGACGCCTTTGGCGTGTTGCCGCCCATCTCGCGCCTGACGGCCGACGCCGCCATGTACCACTTTGTGACGGGCTTTACGGCCAAGATTCCCGGCACCGAGGTCGGCGTCACCGAGCCCACGCCCACGTTCTCCTCGCTGTTCGGAGAGCCGTTTATGCCGCTCGACCCTCTGGTTTACGCCAAGATGCTCGGCGAGCGCATCGCTGACGGTCGCACGCGCGTC
>ERZ826613.2096-NODE-2096-length-20722-cov-2.670441_pt1 | contig 20722 bp, 16 predicted proteins | sample MGYA00519925_ERZ826613 | MGnify/ENA primary metagenome ERZ826613 (study PRJEB31778, sample SAMEA3449236) | human gut metagenome | biome: human gut; feature: human-associated habitat; material: faeces | place: United Kingdom | collected 2010/2012 ... | reverse complement strand
TTGTTTTAAGTAGAAGTTTCCGCCTGCCTCTGTACGATAGTTTGTACCCATAAATGTCATATCCGGAGGAATAATATCATTGGCTTGTGTACAGCCTGACGGGATATATTGCATGAGAGATTCTCGATTCAGTGTTTGTATAAAAGCCTTCCGAATGGTGGACTCTTTCATTAAACTGTCGTTTGTATTAAAGCAAAGACCCCATGTTGTATCTTGAAAAGAAGTGATGGTATAACCACTCTCTTCCAAGGAGGAAACATAGGAAGCATTTGGGAGAGAAACCGCCGAAAGATCTTTGATATTGTTCATATCCAAATCTCCGATAGAAAAGGTAAGTGTAGAGGGCAATACGGAATTTTCTCCGTGATAGGTGTTTGCTGCCGTCAGATTGATATATTCATCATGTTCCCAAGAATATCTGTTGACCATTTCAAAAGGGCCGTTGCCTAAAATATTTTTTGCATCCAATCCATATTTTCCGGAAGTGGATTCAAAGAAAGCTTGATTACAAGGCATAAATACTGGTAAAGAGGTAATGGAGGGAAAATCTTCATAGGAATATTCCAAATCAACTTTTAAAGTATGATCATCAATAGCGGTTACTCCCAAGTTAGATATATCCATTTCGCCCTCATAAATTTTTTTTGCATTTTTAATTGCAAACATAGGCGCATTGGTTGTAGAGCCTGTTGCCGGGTCCACTGCTCTTTGAAACGCATATACAAAATCAGAGGCAGTAACAGGTGTTCCGTCTGACCAGGAAGCATCTTCCCTCAGATAAAAAGTAAAAGAGGTATAGGTGGAGTTGCTTTCCCAACGCTGTGCAACTCCGGGCGATACCTGGTTATTTTCATCTAAACGGGTAAGCCCTTCATACAAAGCCATAATCACAATACGACTGGAATAATCATCAGCAATTTGTGGGTCTAAAGTTACGGGTTCTTCTTCTAAGTTATAGGTAATTGCTTGTCCTGATTTTTTAGAACTGCAGCCTGTAACAACTGCAAATAAAACACAGATACAAAGCAGAAAACAGAATCCTTTTTTTATTGTCATAATACGTCATCCTAATTAGGTGATTTTATAATAAAAATATTTTAACATGTTTCATTCTGCGACACAATCCACTTCTGTCGATTGTGATATTTTTTCATTTTAATTACAGTTTTGAGACATTTTTTAAATCCAGTATATATGTATAATTTGATTATTACAATACGGTTTTATTTCTGCTTTTTTCATAAGGTATGTTATAACAACCTTGCAACAAATTCAAAATCACAGATTTTGATTGTTGACAAGAACGTTTTAACGTTCTGTTTGTTAGAAATTGCATAGCAATTTCTTTTATGTTATAATGACTTCATAACAGCCATAAGGTTGAAATTTTGGCTGTTATCAGAATGTTACAGCATCACAAATGTTTTCTATCAACAAGAAAAGTTAGTGTTGTCATGTTAAGTTTGCCTGGCATGTTTCCGTGCTGTTGTAAACTATTTTATCGGGAAAGAAGGTTATCGTATGAATCAAGACTTTTTAAATGAAGATAAAGAAGAGCAAAAAACAGAGCAAGCTCCGACACAAACAGAAAATAAAGAGACTGCACCACAAGCAGTTCCTGCAAATGCGGTAGAAGAGAAGAAAGCAGTACAGGAAGACGAGAAAGAAGTATCTTCTCAAAGTGAGCAGCATCAGCAAACAGCTGAGCAGTATCAGCAACCGCAGCAACAAGCAAATCATACGTATCATTCACCATATCAGGCACAGCAGCCATATGGAAATGAGCAGCAGTACGGACAGTCTTGGCAAAGTCAGCGCAATCACCATCAGCAACAAAATCAGCACTGGCAAGGACAACGTCCTCCTTATCAACCGCCATACAGCCAGCAGCCGTATCAAGGGAATCGGCAGCAGCCTTTTTATCCTTATGGTGAACCACAATATCCTATGTATCCGCAGCCAAATACAGGGAGCAATGGTCTTGCAATTGCCTCCTTGGTTTTGGGTATTGTATCATTGGTGCTGGTCGCAGCTTTCTCATGGATGCTGTGGGGTTCTATTGCAGGGCTATGTTTGGGCATTGTAGGAACCATTCTTGGTGTCATGGGAAGAAAGAATGCTACAGGGCGCACTATGGCTACCGCAGGAATGATTCTGTCTATCATTGGTATTGCAATAGGTGCAATTTGTTTTATCTCTTGCTTTACATATTATATCACTTATGCTTCTTACCGCTACTACTGGTATTAACAGATTCATACCATGTTTTGAACAGACTGAATGATTCAGTCTGTTCTGTTTTTTCAGTGAGGTGACAACATGTATCCCGGCATTACATTTTTCCATCTTACCATACCATCTTATTGGGTTATGGCTTTGATAGGCGCTATCCTTTCATTTCTATTTGTACATATACGAAAAAGAAAATTTCATATCCCGGGAGATGACGTCACACATATATTTTTACTTTGTGTGGTGGGAGGAATCATAGGAGCCAAACTGCTGCATCTATTGGTTGCGCTGCCGAATGTGCTGGCACATTTGGATTTGATGAATGCACAGCCTGACTTATGGACAGATTATTTTCTCAATGGCTTTGTATTTTACGGTGGCGTGATAGGCGGTTTTCTGTTTGCATTGTGGTATTGTAAAAGGTATCGCATCTATTTTTTGGAAGCCTGCGATTTATTTACGCCTATTTTACCGTTTTTTCATATCTTTGGGCGTATCGGATGTTTTTTGGCAGGGTGTTGTTATGGTATTCCGGCTTCATGGGGATTTGTATATCCCCATGAAACGGTTACAAGATTACCTCTGCCGTTAATTGAGGCAGCATGTAATATCATAATTTTGATGATTCTCTTGTTATTTGAAAAATATTGTTCTCCCAGAGGATATCATTTACCTTTCTACGGTATTCTGTATGGAATAACACGTTTTGTATTGGAGTTTTTCCGTGGTGATTCTGCAAGAGGAGTATGGCTGTTGTCAACCTCCCAGTGGATTTCCATTGCAGTTGTTTTAGGTTCCGTCATATGGATGATTTGGAATACCAAACGATTAGAAAGATTAAAACAGCAATAGTTGCATGTATCAATTTCTAATCAAATAGATTGGTTGGAAGAAACAAGCTCTGGTTTCAGTATAGAATCACTTAGTTGGTTACTATCCTGTTCTGGATTCTTTTTGTATATAAAATCAGTCAATTAAGGCAAAAAGCGGCTTGAAAAGCATCAGATAGTCTTTTGGATATACAACATGATTTTATGTTCCGCATAAACATAAAAATCTCAAAGATAAATGTTTGCCTTTGAGATTTTTTATGAATGATTTTGAGAATGCTTATAATCAATTTGCAAACAAGAAATAAAATGTTAAGAGAATAAAAAACAGAAAAATAAGAAAAAGACCTCGAATAGAGATCATTCTCGTTTCAAGGTCTTTTTTTCAATATTTTCTGTTTCTGTTACCGGATTCGTAGTTTTTTCTTTGCAAAGAAAGCTGTGCGATATTTATAAAATCAGCGAGTTTCCGGTCATTTCTTTTGGTTGCGGTACTTTCATGACTTTCAGCATAGTAGGAGCAATATCGGCAAGACAGCCGGTTTCTCTCAGTGTACATGGATAGCCTACCACACAGAATGGGACAGGATTGGTAGTGTGGGCGGTAAATGGTCCGCCGTCCTCGGCAATCATTTTATCTGCATTGCCATGGTCAGCTGTAATCATGGTAACACCGCCAAGTTCTGTTACACGGTCGACCAGTTTTCCTACACAGGTATCAACTGCTTCCACTGCTTTCACTGCTGCCTCGAACACGCCTGTATGACCTACCATATCACAGTTTGCAAAGTTTAGAATAATTACATCGTAAGGATTAGATTGCAGTTTTTCCAAAAGTCTGTCAGTAACCTCATATGCGCTCATTTCAGGTTGTAAATCGTACGTTGCCACTTTTGGAGAATTCACCAGAATTCGGTCTTCTCCGGGGAAAGGCGTTTCTACACCGCCATTGAAGAAAAATGTGACATGCGCATATTTTTCTGTTTCTGCAATGCGCAGTTGTTTCATGCCTAAGTTGGAAATGTATTCGCCAAAAGTATTGACTAACTCTTGTGGAGAAAAAGCGACCTGAACATTGGGCATCTCTGCATCATATTGCGTCATACAAACGTAGGTTAAAGGCATAAATCCTTTTGTGCGTGTAAAATGGTCAAAGTTAGGGTCTACCAGAGTACGCGTAATTTCTCTTGCACGGTCAGGGCGGAAGTTAAAGAATACAACCGAATCGCCCGAATTCATTTGTGCGTTTTGCGTGCAAATGGTTGGCAATAAGAATTCATCTGTGACGCCCTCTTCATAGGATTTCTCAATTGCTGCAACAGGATCTTTTGTTTCTTTGCCAATACCGTTTACCATAGCATTATAGCATTGTTCAATTCGTTCCCAGCGATTATCGCGGTCCATAGCATAATAGCGTCCGCACAATGTTGCAATTTTGCCAACGCCGATTTCATTAATTTGCTGCAGTAGTTGTTTTACATATTCGATTCCCGAAGTAGGAGAGACGTCGCGGCCGTCCATAAATCCGTGAATATAAACTTGTTCCAATTCGGCTTGTTTGGCTAATTTTAGAATTGCATATAAATGAGAAATATGGCTGTGAACACCGCCATCAGACAGCAAACCAATAATATGAAGCGCTTTTTTATTTTTTTTGGCATTGTTTACAGCTTGTACCAAAGCAGGATTTTCGAAAAAATCACCATCTTGAATGGATTTTGTAATTCGGGTAAGCTCTTGGTATACAATACGTCCGGCACCAATATTAGTGTGGCCCACTTCAGAGTTGCCCATTTGACCTTCAGGCAATCCGACGCTCATGCTGGAAGCTTGAATTTGTGTGATTGGGTTTTGATTGAAAATACGGTCTAAATTTGGTTTATTTGCGGCCTTAATGGCATTTCCATATTCCTCTGCAATGCCAAAGCCGTCTAAAATAATGAGTAAAAGTGGTTTGTTCATGGCAACCTCCCTTATGATTTACTTGCAGCGGTAACAATTGCGGCAAAGTCAGGCGCTTTTAGGGATGCCCCGCCGATTAAACCGCCGTCAACATCCGGTTGTGATAATAATTCGTCTGCATTTTGGGCGTTCATAGAACCGCCGTATTGAATGGTGATTGCATTTGCACAATTTTCGCAGTAAAGTTCTGCAATTGTTTTGCGAATCACAGCGCAAACTTCGTTTGCCTGCTGAGCAGTTGCGGTTTTCCCTGTGCCAATTGCCCAAACAGGCTCGTAAGCGATGATGATACGTTTCAGCTCTTCTTTAGAGACACCGCCCAATGCAATTTTCACTTGCATTGCTACCAACTCGGCAGTAATGCCTTGTTCGCGTTGTTCCAAATATTCGCCTACACATAAGATTACAGTCAGTCCCTCATTTAGAGCTGCACGAACGCGTTGATTTACAGTAACATCTGTTTCACCAAAATATGTTCTGCGTTCGCTATGACCAATGATAACATAATTTACGCCAATTGTGGATAGCATAGAAGCAGAGATTTCTCCGGTAAAGGCGCCGCTTTGTTCCCAGTGACAATTTTCTGCACCAACGCTGATATTGCTTCCTTTTGTTGCTTCTAATGCGGCGTGCAGGTCAATATAGGGAACACATACTACAACATCGCAGGAAGAATCGGCTACCAGTGGTTTGATTTCCTCAATCAGCTGTGTTGTTTCCGATGGAGTTTTGTTCATTTTCCAGTTTCCTGCAATGACTGCTTTTCTCAGTTGCTTATTCATATCTTCAATATCCTTTCCTATAAAAATAGGGTAGGTCACAGCCCACCCCAATTGTTATTATTCTTTTTCCATCAGGCAGGCAATACCGGGCAATTCCAATCCTTCAATTAATTCCAAAGATGCGCCGCCGCCTGTAGAAATATGTGACATTTGTTTTGCAAATCCAAGTTTTTCTACAGCAGCTGCTGAATCACCGCCTCCAATGATGGAGTAAGCATCACTGTGGGCCAAAGCTTGCGCTACTTTAAAAGTACCTTCAGCAAAATTTTTCCATTCGGAAACGCCAAGCGGTCCGTTCCAGAAAACAGTGCCGGCGTGTTCAATTGCATGTGCAAACATTTCCGCTGATTTTGGACCAATGTCCAGACCCATCCAGCCTTCCGGAATTTGGTCTGAATCTACAATTTGCCATTGTGCGTCTTCTGCAAATTTATTGGCAATCACATTGTCAACAGGAATTAAGAAGTTAACGCCCTTTTCTTTTGCTTTTGCCATAATATCTTTTGCAAGTTCTAATTTGTCAGGTTCGCAAAGAGAATTACCAATAGAATATCCCAACGCATTGGTAAATGTATATGCCATACCGCCGCCTACAATTAAAACATCTATTTTATCCAATAAAGCGGTAATCACTCCAATTTTATCGGACACCTTTGCACCGCCCAAAATTGCAACAAACGGACGGGCAGGATGATTCAAAGCATTGCCGAGTACCTGTAATTCTTTTTGGATTAAGTAGCCGCATACAGCAGGTAAATAAGCAGCAACGCCTGCGGTAGACGCATGCGCACGATGAGAAGTGCCAAATGCATCATTCACATAAATATCTGCCAAAGATGCCAATTCTTTTGCAAAGGCAGGGTCGTTTGCTTCTTCTCCTTTTTCAAAGCGGACATTTTCCAGCATCATCACTTGGCCTTCTTGTAAATTGGCGCAAAGAGATTTTGCACTTTCTCCCACTACATCGGTAGCCATTTGTACTTGCTGTCCCAATACTTTTGAAAGGTAAGGAATGGTTGGGGCCAAAGAAAGTTCCGGCTTTACGGTGCCCTTCGGACGGCCTCTGTGAGAACAGATGATTACTTTCGCATTGTGATCAATTAAATAACGTAATGTTTTAATGGATTCATCAATACGTTTTGTATCTGTAATATTTCCTTCACTGTCAAACGGAACATTATAGTCGCAGCGAACCAATACTCTTTTTCCGGCTACATCAATGTCTTCTACGGTTTTTCTATTTAAAAAGTTCATTCAATCAGTCTCCTTAACGTACTCATGAAAATAACCTAATCTAAATTATCATATAGTATAATACTGCATTTTTCAATAGATTCGCATTATTTTTCCCGATTGTCACAAAATTGTTACCATTGGAACTCTCGCAATTGACCTTCGCACGATAGAGCAGGATAGTCCCATTGACGTAATACTTCATATGCGGCAATTGCAATTGCATTGGATAAATTTAAACTGCGTGCCTGTGTAATCATAGGAATACGAACCGTTGTGTCGGGATGCTCATATAGCAGCGACTCAGGCAAACCGGCGGTTTCTTTTCCAAAAAACAGATAACAGTTGTCAGGGTATATCACTTCTGTATGCGTATGTTGGGCTTTTGTGGAGAAATAGTATCCTGTTTGGTCAGCCTGAGGATTTTTTTCAAAAAAATCGCTTAAACTGCTGTACATTGTAATATCCAGCATATGCCAATAGTCAAGACCGGCACGTTTTAATTTTTTATCGTCAATTTGAAATCCCATGGGACCTACCAGATGGAGTCTGGCTCCTGTTGCGGCGCAGGTACGTGCTACATTTCCTGTGTTTTGTGGGATTTCCGGTTCTACCATAACAATATTCAATGTTGCCATAAAATATTTCCTTTTCTGTTATTTTGTAATTCTGAATTAAATTTTTAGTGAAAATTTTTTAAAGTTAAAATATTGTACGCATAAATGGGAAAGATAAACAAAGACAGATATACTGTTAATATCAATTAGGAGGTCTGCAAATATGTATCGCAGTGCAATGGGCTTTGTAAAAGGTTTGGGATTCGGCGTTTTGGCTTGTGTTGCAGCTATGGCAATCGGCTCTCACCAAATGAGAAAAAGTCGTCGTTTCAGACGCAATGCCAACCGAACCATGCGTACAATGGATCATTTGATGGATAATGTAGGACACATGCTCAGATAAACACAAATAGGGGTTCACAGTCGGTGAACCCCTATTTTTTATGAACGGGTTGTTTTATTTTCGGATTCACTGTTATTTGGTTTCATTTCTGAAGTAGTCTCTTTCTCCGAAGATGTTTGGTTCTGATTTACTTTTAAATTTTCTTTAAAATGAATATCTACTTGTGTATATGGAAGTTTGATATTGTTTAATTCAAATACTTGTTTTATCCGTTCCTCCAAGCTGAACAATACATTCCAATAATTTTCCGGAACACAGAAAACACGGAAGGAGATTTCGATGCCGTTGGCAGCCTGCCTTAGTACAACAACCACAGGTTCCGGAGAAGATAATACCTGTTCATGTTCCTTTGCAACCTCCAGCAATATAGTTCGAACCAAATTTAAATCAGTTCCGTAGCTTACGGTGTAGTTAAAATCTACACGGCGTACACCCAGTGCGGTATAGTTTGTTAAGATGCTGTTTGTAACAATGCTGTTTGGCATTACCACTTCTTTTCGGTCTAAGGTCATCAAGGTACTATACATAATTTCTACTCTTGTGACGGTACCTTCCACATTATTTAATTGAATATAATGTCCTACTTGAAACGGTTTTGTAATTACAATCTGTAGGCCGCTGGCGATATTTGCAACGCTTTCCTTTAAGCCCAAGCCTAATGTGATACCTGCGGCTCCCAATGCTGCAAACAGAGAAGAAATATGGAAACCAAAAGGAGTAAGCGCAATAATAAACGCAAAAATTCTTAGTATGTACTTGCAAAAAGAAGATAAAAAAGTAATCACACTTTTTTCTACTCCCATTTTGGCAAGACCTTTTTTTACAAACATGATAATTAGCTTAACGGCCCACCAACCAACAACGAAAATTACGATTGCAAGCAGAAGTTTTGGTGTGACATCTGCAAGCCAGTTTAAAAAATTACTCCACATTTGAGCAAAATCCCACGACATAAAAATTCTTCTTTCTAAATCATTTTTATTTTGTATCAATATGTTATCTATAGTATAACATATTTTTTAGAAAAAGTTTGTATAAATCATAAATATTTTTATATTTTACACGGCGCTGCAATGAATTTGAAATAAGACTGAAATATATAAATAATATGTCAAAAAAAGAGATATTTATGGGAAAAGCCTTGAAAATCATTTTTTATTATACTATATTTTAAGAATAGAATTTTAATGATTATGTTATGCTTTTGCTAAAAGCTTGTAAATACTATTTTGGGAACAGTGGATTGAGAGGGGCTTTAACAATGCCGATACCTGATAAAATTGAAAATAAAAAGCCACTGGTATTTTACTCGGTTATTTACCGTAAATATGACAGTTTGTCCGAATTGCACGGAAGATTATATCATGTAAGATATGCTTATTTGGAAGAAGACACTTACGGACGACGTGTAGTCGATGATATCTGCGACGGAGTTGATACCAGATGGATATATCATATTTCAAAAAGAGGTTTGAAGTGGAAAAAAGTAAAAGAGGGAAAAGTGGTACAGCGTTCTATTCCGGAAGGAAAAGGGTACGGCGTAGTAACCATTGGCAATGATGGCAGTATTGTAAGCAATACCGTTTTTGACGCTCAGCATCAATGGGTATGTAATTACTACTATATGGATGACAATTTACTGACGCCTTATATTATAATTGAGCCTGTTGAACATGAGAATGCGCTGTATTTTTTGGAGTATGATAAAACGTGCGGCAAATATGCGAAACAGAAATTGTATGCTTGTCCAACTTCCTCAGGTACTGCAGTACAAAGTATGGTGAATCATGAGCTGGGTGAGCCGGAAATATGTGCGGCAACCAGTGAAGGTGATTTTTATTATTGCTCTGAGGCAGAGTGTAATCGCCGATTCAATTTGGTACAAAGTATTGGTCAAGAAGACGGTATGCTGCAAAAGTGGGAAGGACTGAATATGGAAGGTATTACACCGGAAGAGCCTGACTTTGCTCCGAATCTTGATGTATCCAAATATAACTTTCATTTTACACCGGAGCAAATGGGGATAGATGCTTTGTATGGTATGCCAAACGGTTTTGAATCAAATCAAGAGGCGTCAGATACAGTTTCTTTGGAGAAAGTGCAGTCCGATGCAGATGAAAACGACCAAAAGCCATTTGCAGATTTTGAAACACTTCTCAATTCGAATCTTTCTGATGAGGAATTGGAAGCGCTGGAAAAAGCCAACTTGATGGCCCTGGAAGAATCTAAAAAGAAATTACAATTGGCAAAATGCGAAACAACGGATTTAAAACACGCTTTGCCGTCAGGACAACCGAGACATCCTGCTGCTTATGCTGCAAATCGCGAATTGTATCATATAGAAAATGCTGCAAAACCGTTTACAGACCATTCGGAAATCATAAAGGGTGCTGTTGTGTCGGGGAATAATCACGTTTGCCAAGAACCTAAAAGTAGTATGAACGCCGCACAAGACATCAAGCTGCAGGAAACAATAGGAGCTGCTGCATCAGAAGGTAAAGCAAAACAATCTCGTTATACGGTTGCGGTACAGAAAGCCAACGGAAAAACACTTTGTACGCAAGAAGTATTGCAGCATACCATTCCTTCATCGGAATCCTCTGCGGTAAATCATATGCCTGTATCAAAACGTATTGTGGTAAGCGAGGAAGAAAGTTACCTGTATTTTGGACGACTGATAGACGGTTTGCGTCAAGGACGCGGCAGAACCGAAATGGAAAACGGATTTACCGCCTATGACGGCTATTACAGAGATGACAAACGTGATGGATTTGGCGCTTATTATTATAAATCGGGACAAATTTGCTATGTTGGAGATTGGAAAGAAAACCAACGCGACGGTATAGGCGTTTCTTACACACCGCATGGAGAGAATATCCATGTGGGCAGATGGAGCGAGGATAAACCGGTTGGTACGGGAGCTATTTTTGACGGAGACGGCAATTTGTCCTTTGCCGGCAAAATAGAGAACGGTATGCGTCAAGGGGTAGGTATTTCTTACAAAGTGGAAGACGGTACGATTTTTGTTGGAAAATGGAAAGATAATGTTCCTACCGGAAAAGGCTCTGAGTTTGACGGAGATGGAAATCTCATTTACATGTGGAAAGACGGAAAACGTCATGGGTTTGGTACAGAATATAACAAAGAAGGAAAAATTGTTTTTACAGGAGAATGGGAAAACGATCAATATCTGGATGGTGTTTTGTATCAAAAAGTAGCGCAGGATAACAACAAGAAACCTGAAATTGATTTTTAATTGACAGGTTTGCATGAATATGTAAAGATAACACATGGAACTTTCTATCGCAACCAGAAGAAAGTTCCATGTTTTCATTTTGATATAGGACAGTTGCGGTAATATTTTAAGCAGAGTCGGAGGTGAGAGAGAATGGACTGGGTCGAACTGCATAACGTAGAGTTTGGTGATTGCACGGTATTGGGCGGTAACGGTCAAATGTTAATGGTTGATTGCGGGTCTTTGAATTCTATGTTGGGAAAAGGTGCTTGTAAATTTGAAGAATATGCAAAACGGTTAACAAAACGGTATGCCCCAATTGAGCAGAGGCATGGTATGATTTCTCATTTTCACAAAGATCATGTGAATGGTTTTGCTACCATTTTGCAGGAAGAGCCCTTGTTCTTCCAACGTATTTATTTGCCTCCTGCACCACAGGACAACAACGGAAATCCTCTTCTGCTGGAATTTGCCCTGCTGGTTTATACATTTGTAACAGAGAAAAGTGATTATAGCGAGTTGGTAGATAATATTGTAACTGCGTTCAGCCGCATGCGCAGTTTGTCCAGTACGCAAAGTCTCGCTGTTTTATGTCAGGGCGACCAATTTCAGCTGGACAACATCACTTATGAGGTGCTTTGGCCAAAGCAAACGGAATATCCGTATTCAGAATCTTTTTATGAAGTGGTGGAACAGGCGAATCGATTGCTTACAACCACATGGGGAAATCATGCAGAACTGTTTTTGACTTATAAAGACGCTTTCTGTGATTGTTATTTACGCTGTGTAGACTTACTTTCTCTCCACAGTTCGGCTGCATTGGAAGAAAAGAATGAAGCAATTTCTCAACTGGAAGCCATTTTGTGTGGAATTGATGAGATCATTTATGAATTAAATTCATTGCCCGTTGCACAGGATGTTGCGGAGCTGGTAGGCTCCCAAAAAGCGCGTATGCGTTTTGGAAAAGAACTAAACGGTTCCAGTATCGTCTTTCATAATCAGAAGCAGAACCGTTGGTTCCAAAACAAACATACACGGGAGGATATTCTGTTTACGGGAGATGCAACACCAAATACCATGGAGAAAATTTCAGAAATGCTCCATGACAGATATTATTTGGTAAAAGCCCCTCACCATGGTACAAGTTCCGAGTGGTGGGAAGGGTGGCACACCATAGAGATAGCTCATATGTTAATCAGCAACGGTCATCACTCTGCGGGAGGAATGATTGGTGAAGAATATGTGTTATTGCCTGCAATCAAACATTGTACCAATTGTACAAGGTGCCGATGGTATGTGGAAAAAGGAAAGTGCTGCAATCGGAAAAAGAAATGCAAAGAAAATGAACATCGTTCCCATAAAGTCAAAAAATGTCCCGCAAATCAACCGCAGCAGACAGATGGTATGCGTGGATGCAATATTTATACGGTCAGTCCTTTGGGAACTTATGCTTGTAACTGCAAAGAACAGCCGCGATTAGAATAGGAAATTTAACTAAAAAAAGCTTTCCCTTTGTTTGGGAAAGCTTTTTTAGCAGTCTATTTTACCAATGTTGTATTTGGATAATACCATGCCAGAATTTCATCATAGGAAGAGCCTTGATTTGCCATGTATTCGGCTCCTACTTGGCTCATACCCACACCGTGTCCATATCCTTTTACATAAAATGTGAATGTTCCGTTTTCATACTTCACCTCAAAATTGGCAGAACGCAGTCCAAATGCGGTGCGGGCTTCCGTACCTTTCCTTGCTTCTCCTCCAATCACAATTGCAGAAACATAACCTGAGGTGTCGTTGGTAATATCTCCAATCCAAGCGGATGGATCTCCCTCCAAAGTGCAGTTCCATGCGCTTTGGGCGGCATTTTTAAAGTCTTCTTCACTCAAAGATACGGTTGTTCTGTATCCTTCTGCATATACATCTCCCGGGCTGGCCACAGGTACCAGATAGCTTCTGGAATTGCCGAATACTTCCTTGGCATCTTCGGTGGTACCTGCGGAAATTGCATAATAAGTTGCAGTAATCAGTTGACCGTCTTGCTGCAATGTTTGCCCCAGTACAGCGTCAATCGCTTCGGTCAAATCTTTATAATAGGAATCAAAATTATCGCCCCAGCGTTCCCGCATTTGGTCTTCAGATACATAGGTTAGCCATTCGGAAGGACTTGCTGCAAAATCAGCTCCTTTTAATGCCGAATTGGGAGATTGTCTTTGTGTCTGACGTAAACTACTGTAATAAGTATAAGCAGCAACAGCTTGTGCTTTAATTGCTTCCGGATGATACGTAGGAGAAATTTCAGCAGCCACAGTGCCGATTACGAAGGTGCGGTCGTCTACTTCAAATACCTCTCCTTTGACGGAATCCAGTATTTTAAAGGTTCCCGTTGGAGATTCTGTGGCAGAAGATGCCGGAGCTTGACTGACAGGTTCGGAAGAAACAGGCTCTTGTGACGATACTTCTGTAATAGATTCCGTTGTGCCGGAAACATTGGAAGAAGGTGTTTCGCTGCTTACTTGTTCGCTGCTGTTAAAATGTACCTTTACATCGTCCCCTATGGAAGCGCCCAAAGCAAAACAAGGAACAACCAATAAAATCAGCAGAAGTAAAACAAGCAGAACAATATTTCCTTTTTTATTTTTGAGTCTGTTATTTTCTTTTTTGCCTGTGTTTTTATGACCTTTCATAATTTCACACTCCTAATCATGATTGACATTTTATGTCTGCAAATTATACATTGCAGTCAATTGGAAATTTTATTTGCAAACGCACATTTGTAACGGTAAGTTCTATTGACTTTAGATAGAGGCTGTTATAAAATATTATGTAATACATTATGGACAAATGAATACTGTTTTAAGATAAATTCGGGAGAGACTGTTTTTCAGATATGATGTATATAACAGCCGTTTTTTATTTTTACAAACGCATGAACGGGAAATGGTGGTGGAAAAATGGGTTATGAAGCCGACGGTGAGCGTCGCATGAAAATTTTATCGCTTTGTGAAGAATTTCGCAGTAATAACCAAATTTCGAATGAGGTTTTTGAAAAATACGGTGTAAAACGCGGCTTAAGAAATTCAGACGGCACAGGCGTAATCGCCGGGTTAACAAATATTTGTAATGTACACGGATATTTAATTGATGATGGCGAAAGAATTCCGGATCACGGCAAACTGACTTATCGTGGAATTGACGTGGCAGATATTATTCATGGTTGTGCAGCAGATAATCGCTTTGGTTTTGAAGAAGTGATTTGGCTGCTTATTTTTGGTACACAGCCAACCAAGAAGCAATTGGAAGGTTTCACGGATATTATCAGTTCCTACAGGGAATTGCCTGAATATTTTGCAGAAGATATGATTATCAAAGCTCCGTCTGCAAATATTATGAATAAGTTGGCACGTTCGGTTTTGGCATTATATTCTTATGATGAAAATCCTGACAGTACCGCTTTAGAGAATGTAATGCGTCAATCCATTCAGTTGATTGCCAGACTGCCTTCCATTATGACGTATTCCTACCAAGTGAAAAGACGTCACTTTGATAAAGAAAGCATGTACTTTCATCCGCTGGTTCCATCACATTCCACTTCAGAAGCAATTCTGCATACACTGCGTCCCGACAGCCGTTTTTCTGATGAAGAAGCAAAATTATTGGATACTTGTCTAATTCTGCATGCAGAACATGGAGGCGGCAACAACTCTACTTTTACCACAAGAGTACTGTCTTCCTCCGGCACAGATACGTATTCTGCCATTGCAGGTGCCATCGGTTCTTTAAAAGGGCCAAGACACGGAGGTGCCAATCACCGTGTTATGACTATGATGAAAGAATTGATGCGGGAAGTAAAAGATTGGACCAATGATGATGAAATCGCCGCATATCTTGCAAAAATTTTGAGAAAAGAAGCAGGGGATAAATCCGGCTTGATTTATGGCATGGGACATGCCATTTACACCCTGTCTGACCCGAGAGCGACGATTTTGAAAGAGCAGGCCAAGAAGCTATCAGCTCAAAAAGGGATGACAGAGCAGTTCGATTTGTTTGAACGTGTGGAGCGCTTGTCTCCTGAGGTGTTCGAGCAAGTAAAGGGTGTTTCCAAAGTTATTTGCGCCAATGTGGATTTTTATTCCGGCTTTGTGTATGATATGCTCGGCTTGTCCAGTGATTTATATACTCCAATCTTTGCTGTCTCACGCATTGCCGGGTGGTGTGCTCACCGCATTGAAGAATTGACTACTTGCAGACGTATTATTCGTCCGGCATATCGCTCCATTACACACAACCAAGGGTATATCCCTTTAGAAAAAAGGGGTTAACTTGTACACAATTTTAAGAGAGGAAGTTATCTGATTTGAGAATCAAGACAGCTTGGTTTATCTTAATTGGTGCATTGGTTGTGGCACTTCCTGTTCGCATCTACCAAATGCTGTTTTTGGTAGATCCCGCAACAGGATTTTTCACGGATCAAAATATTGTAGCTATTTGCTTGGCCATATTTATGATAATTGTTTCTGCTGTTATCATGTTTATGTGCTTTTATGATAAAAATGCCCCAAAAAGATTTGAACCAATCAAAAATATTCCGGCTATGATAGCCGCCGCTGCCAGCGGTATTGGTATTATTGTACATTCCATATCCGCTTTGTTAATTGATAACGGAGCGCACAGTTCCTTATCTCAAGATGCCGCAAATGCAGTGAATGCGCTGGAAGGCGGACAAGCTTATTTAAATGTCATTATGGCTTTTGTAGGCGTGGCGGCAGGCATTGTAATTTTAATTGCAGCATTTAATTTTGCAACGGGAAAAAATGTGTTCCGTTCCATTCCTGTGGTTGCAATTATACCGCCGCTTTGGTTTTGTATTAATTTAATTACCTTATTTACAAACTATACCAATGTAACATATATGACAGAGAATATGATGGATATGTTCTCCATGATACTGGTTACATTTTTTCTGCTATCTCAAGGCAAAATGTTTGCACGGGTCAACCCTGTAAAATCAGGTAAACGAATTTACGCATTTGGTTTGCCAACTATTCTGTATGGATTTGTCTCTGCATTGCCAAGTTTTGTTCTGCAAGCGATGGATTTGCCTCATACCAGCTCTTTAAAGATGACCCTGAATATTGCTATTTTTCTGGTTGCTGTGTATGCTTTGGTATTCTTGCTTATTTACCCTAAAATTCCAAATTACAGAGAAGAAATGGAAGAGGAAGAGGAGGACGAACAACCGGCAGAAGATGTGCAGCCTTTGGCGGAAGAGTTGCCTATGCAAGAGGACGTAAAGGAAGAGACGCCTGTTGTACAGCAGGAAGAACGTCCCACTTTAAACGATATGGAACTGGAAGCAGAGGAAGAAGAGGATGAACCGTTGGTCTTTGAAGACGACGGTAGAGAAATTCCGTATTTAATTAACAGGGAACCTGTTTTTCGTTTGGAAAAAAAGGAACGCAAAAAGAAAAGAAAAAAGAAAAAGAGAAGAAGCATTTTTTATTTCATTCCTTTTGTAAAAAAACGTGTTGATAAAAAAGAGGCAGAAGCAAAACGTCCGGCTTGGACGCCTGCTCCGAGAGAAGAATCCACTAAGAAATTGGAAAACGACTGGATTTTAGATTTTTACGGTTATGAACGCCGTCCGAAAGATAATACGAATATTCAGTCGGACGAACCTTATATTCCAAAAGTGGTGGATGTAGAACAGGAAAACACAACAAAAACTGATACACATAAAGATGAAATAGACCAATAATAAGAAGCAAACTCAAAACGAGTTTGCTTCTTATTATATTTTTATGGTATATGGAAATAAAAATGAGGCATGCTATCTAAAGTATGTTTTATTATAATTATTTAAAAAAGTATTTACAGCTTGTCTCAGAGATGGTATAATATAGTTAGCATACGCTAACTAAAAATGATTGGAGGTTTAAAATGGAAACAAAGCTAAATCAATTACTGGCAGATTTTGTTGTAGAATACCATAAACTACAAACATTTCACTGGTATGTAAAAGGTAAAGATTTCTTTACAGTTCATGCAAAACTGGAAGAATATTATGACCATGTAAATGAGAATATTGATGAGGTGGCCGAACATATTTTAATGTTAAATATGAAACCGTTGGCCTCTCTCCAAGAATTTTTAAAAGTATCTTCAATCACAGAAGCACACGGAGAGTTTGTTTGTTCTCAAGATATTTTGAAAGAAGTTCTGAAAGATTTTGAATACCTTTTAAATGAGGTAAAAGAATTAAAAAAATATGCGGATGATCAGGAGCAGTATGTAATTTCTGCTCTTATGGACAATTATATTTCACACTATACAAAAGCAGTCTGGATGCTCAAACAGCAGTCTGCATAATGAAATCTCATAAATAACCAATCAAAAAGCGGTACAGATTTTCTGTGCCGCTTTTTATACTTAAAGTGGAAAATCTCTTTTTATGTACAAAGCAAATCTGTATTTTAGCGTATTTTCGAGGCCATTCTTTGTTTAATAATTAACGATTATTGAATTTTCCCGAAAGCTATTGTAAAGTAGAATGAGATGTTATAAAATATAAATAAAGAAGATACCATTATTTCATTTTTTTAGGAGGTCTATAATGGCAATCAAAGTTGGTATTAATGGATTTGGACGTATTGGACGATTGGTATTTCGTGCAGCCGTTGCACAACCGGAAAAGTTTGAAATTGTGGGTATTAATGACCCGTTCATCAATTTAGACTATATGGTATACATGGTAAAATATGATAGTATACACGGTAAATTTGATGGATGCATCAAAGCTGAAAACGGTAAACTGGTTGTAAATGGCAAAGAAATCAGTGTTTTTGCAGAAAAAGATCCGGCTCAAATTCCTTGGGGAACTGTTGGCGCTGATTATGTGGTAGAATCTACAGGTGTGTTCTGCACAACAGAAAAAGCTTCAGCACATATTGCTGCTGGCGCTAAAAAAGTTGTTATTTCTGCTCCTGCAAAGGACAGCGAAACACCAACTTTTGTTTGCGGTGTCAACCTAGATAAATATACATCAGACATGACCATCGTTTCTAACGCTTCTTGTACCACTAACTGTTTGGCTCCTCTTGCAAAAGTAATTCATGATAAATTCGGTATTGTAGAAGGTCTTATGACTACCGTTCACTCTACTACCGCAACACAAAAAACGGTAGACGGCCCATCTTCCAAGGACTGGAGAGGCGGTCGTGCAGCATCAGGAAATATTATTCCTTCTTCCACAGGCGCTGCAAAAGCTTGTGCATTGGTAATTCCGGAATTAAAAGGCAAATTAACAGGTATGGCATTCCGTGTTCCAACATTGGATGTTTCTGTTGTTGACTTAACCTGCCGCTTGGAAAAATCAACTACTTATGAGGAAATTTGTGCTGCTGTAAAAGAAGCATCTGAAAATGACCTGCAAGGCATTTTGGGTTATACAGAAGATATGGTGGTATCTTCTGACTTTATTGGAGATGCAAGAACTTCTATTTTTGATGCAAAAGCCGGTATCATGTTAAATGAAAATTTTGTAAAATTGGTTTCTTGGTATGATAATGAATGGGGTTACTCCAACAAAGTGTTAAATTTAATTGCACATATGAATCAAGTAGATAATGGTGGCTGCGGCTGTGGTTGCTGCAAATAATCAATCTGACAATAAATAAAAAACAGGCATCACAAAGGATGCCTGTTTTTTATTTATATCAATTAAACGGCATTTTTACAGTATAAAAAGGAATCATTTCCTTAAACTACTAATATAATATTGATTTTTTAACGAAAAAAATGACAATTTGTAAAAAAGGTGTATATTTCAGGGGTTTTTGTTGACAGTTCAAACAATTTAACGCTATACTATCTAGAGAAATGTACTAAACTTCATATATTTGAAAGAGTGATAACATGGCCAAGGGAACAAGATATAAAGAAGATGCACCAAAACAGAAGAAAAAATTAGCGCTGGGTTGGAAGATAGCAATTTCGGTTCTGAGTGTAATTTTAGCATTGGTAATCGCTGCAATAGCAGTATTTTTCTATTATTTCGGTGGTTTAAAAACAACTTACCTCACGGGCGACGCCAGTCAGTTGGGAATTGATTCTCAAGTTATAGAAGATACCAGCGATAAAGACATTACAAATATTGCGTTGTTTGGTGTAGACTCAAGAGACCATGACGATACAGGACGCTCCGATGCATTGATGATTATGTCTGTGGATAAAATGCATGGAAAAATTAAGTTAACCTCTATTGCACGTGACACCAGAGTATATATTTCAGACAGAGGCTCCTACGATAAAATTGCTCATGCATATGCATACGGTGGTCCTGAAATGTCGATTAAAACCATCAATCAAAATTTTAATACCAATATTAAAGAGTACGTTACAGTCAATTTTGATCAATTGGCAACGGTAATTAATTCACTGGGGGGCGTGACACTTACGATTACAGAAGAAGAACGTATTTCAGCGAATGAAAATATTGCTGCTCTCGGAACAGGTACAGCAATTCGGCAATCAGGTACGGTATTGTTAACAGGAGAACAAGCGGTTGGTTATGCTAGAATCCGTAACATAGACAGTGATACTATGAGAGCACAGCGCCAAAGAAATGTATTGAATGCTATCTTTGAACAAATGAAGGGAAAAAGCTCGTTAGAATATGCAGAGTTTGTTCGTCAATTACTTCCAAATGTAGAAACTTCATTGGATTACGGCGATTTAATGGGACTGGCCACCATTATGTTCGGTTCGGTCACTATGGAAGAAATGTCATTTCCAAATGAAAACAGCAATGCAAGAGGCGGTATTTTTTATTCCGACGGCGCTTGGTATTATGAGTATGATTTAGACGTTGCATCGCAGCAATTACACCAATTTATATACGAAGATGAATAGAAAAAAGCTTATGTTTCATTTGAAACATAAGCTTTTTTATTTCGTTTTATCTAAAATGGGGAGAAGCAGAGGTGTTACTTAGATAAAAGGAATATATTTTTTTTCAGGTTTTGGAACCAGCTTCATTCTGGCTAAAACAGGTATTAATGCGGTAAACAGTAAATACAGCATAACACATTCTATTGGCAGCATAATCGCATTTTTTATAATACTGCTGGATAAATAATACAAATATCCGTATTTTCCGATAATGACGCTCCAAACAGAACCTAACAATACATTAACAAATAAATTTACGGTCAGTTTAGCCAATACAATTCGGATAATGTTTATCTTAGAGCGATAAAAGAACAGTGCATACACCAAAGAGCCTAGCATGGCTGATAGTGTATAACCGGGAAAAAAGCCTCCTACCGGATGAAGCGCAAACCCCAGTAAGTCCGCAATCATGCCGCCGCTTAATGCAAGGAACGGTCCTCCAACCATTCCTATCACAGCACGGGACAGAAAGTCGAATTTAATACGCAGGTTATCACCCACCGGAATAAATAATGTACTGATTGCAACGTCCAGCGCAATGA
>ERZ826613.2081-NODE-2081-length-20911-cov-5.047804_pt1 | contig 20911 bp, 18 predicted proteins | sample MGYA00519925_ERZ826613 | MGnify/ENA primary metagenome ERZ826613 (study PRJEB31778, sample SAMEA3449236) | human gut metagenome | biome: human gut; feature: human-associated habitat; material: faeces | place: United Kingdom | collected 2010/2012 ... | reverse complement strand
TCTTTTGAAGCCCGTTGCCGGACTTCGTTGCCGACACCCTCTGTCTGGCTATTTTTATGTGCGCAGGCAATGAGCCAAGTGGATATTCTTGCATATCTATGTGGCGAATGCTGCGACAACGATAATTATGGAGGATAACTGCCTATGGCGAATAATAAGATGAATGTTGAAGGAAAAAATTACTCGGATATTCCGGTGTGGCGTAGATATACGCTTACCATTGAGGAAGCAGCCAGATATTATCATATCGGCGAAGGAAAACTGAGAACGCTTATTGACACACATCCCAATGAGGATTTTTATGTGATGAACGGCAATCGTGCCCTCATTAAGCGTGAGAAATTTGAACGGTATCTGGATCAGGCTACTGCTGTGTAAACAGAGCTGACAGATTTACCGATTTCACATGATATAACTATGCGGAGAGCTGGATTTGTGCTATGATAAGAGTGCAAGTCTGGCTCTCTTTTTTGAAAGGAGAGTTCACGATGAGTGAGAAAAGACGAGATAACCGTAATCGGATTTTGCGAGAGGGCGAGTACCAGCGTAAAGATGGGAGGTATCGGTTCCGCTATATTGATGAGGACGGAAAAGAGAAAAATGTATACAGTTGGCGTTTGGACAAGAATGACCCAATGCCAAAAGGGAAGAAGCGGGAGCCTTCCCTGCGTGAGAAAGAAAAACAGATTGAAGCGGATTTGTTTGACCGTATCGTAACCAACGGTGGCAACTATACTGTTTTGGAACTGGTAGAAAAGTATGTTTCATTGAAAACAGGAGTTCGTCACAATACGGTTGCCGGATATAAAACGGTCATCAATATGCTGAAAAAAGAGAGTTTTGGGAATCTGCGAATTGATAAGGTGCGTTTGTCAGACGCAAAGGCATGGTTGATTAAGCTCCAACAAATTGATGGGCGGGGATACAGTTCCATTCATTCTATCCGGGGAGTCCTCAGACCAGCATTTCAGATGGCGGTAGACGATGATTTGCTTCGTAAAAACCCATTTGAATTTGAGCTTGCATCCGTCATTGTCAATGATTCTGTTACCAGAGAAGCGATTACCCGAAAGCAGCAGAGAGATTTGCTAAAGTTTATTCAGGAAGATAAACATTTTAGCAGATACTATGATGCAATCTATATTCTTTTTCACACAGGGCTTCGTATCTCAGAGTTCTGTGGGCTGACGGTTTCAGAAATCGAGTTTGGAGAAATGCGTATCAAGGTAGACCATCAGTTACAGCGTACTGCACAGATGCAGTATGTAATTGAAGAACCAAAAACTGACAAAGGCATCCGCTATGTGCCGATGACGGAAGCTGTCGCAGCGTGTTTTCGCAGAATCATTGCCAACCGCAAGACACCAAAAGTTGAACCGATGGTGGAAGGATATGCAGGATTTTTGTTTCTGGATAAAAACGATATGCCGATGGTTGCCCTTCACTGGGAAAAGTATCTGGAGCATATTATTCAGAAATATAATAAAATTTATCGCATCCAGATGCCGAAAGTTACCCCTCATGTATGCAGGCACACCTTTTGCTCTAATATGGCAAAATCCGGGATGAATCCGAAAACCTTGCAGTATATCATGGGTCACGCAGACATCAGTGTAACCTTGAACACTTACACCCATGTGAATTTTGATGATGCAAAGGAAGAAGTATATCGGATAGCGAATAGTTAAAAAAGCCCGTTGGTAAGGACGCTTGCTTTACCAACGGATTTACCAAGATTGCAGGGAAAAATATAAGAAAATACGAGAAGATTTGAGAAGATACCTTGAAAAGAAAGGAAAACTCAAAAGTCGGAAAACCCTGAAATATCAAGCGTTTGAGAAGAAATACAAGACTTAAATGGAGATATGAAAAGATGATTAAAGTACTATTTATTTGCCACGGCAACATCTGCCGCAGCCCCATGGCGGAGTATCTGCTCAAGGAAATGGTGCGTCAGCAGGGGCTCGCGGCACAGTTTCTGATCGCCTCGGCGGCGACGAGCCGCGAGGAGATCGGCAACGACGTCTACCCGCCCGCGCGCGCCGAGCTGCGCGCCCACGGCATCCCGGTCGGCCACCGCGCCGCCGTGCAGGTCACGCCGCGCGACTACGATGCCTATGACTGGCTGCTGACGATGGACGAGAACAACGCGCGCAACCTCCGCCGCATCCTCCCGCACGACCCGGACGGCAAGATCCGCCCGCTGCTGTCGTTCGCGGGGCTGCAGCGCGGCATCGCCGACCCGTGGTATACGGACGATTTCGGCACGACGTATGACGATCTCGTGCTCGGCTGCACGGCGTTTCTGGACGCGCTGCGCCGCCGCGGCGATATTTAAAAGAATGACCGCCCCGGACGGGGCGGTCATTCTATGATCCGGTATCCCGCCTGCGCGAGCAGCTGCAGTGCGCGGGCGTAGGTTTCCTGCTTTGTCAGAATGTAATCGGTGTCATACGTCGAGAGCACGAAGATGCCGATCCCGTTTTCGGCCAGCACGGCGGAAATGCCCGCCAGAACGCCGATGAGCGAAAAATCCAGCGTGCCGGTGATGCGCATCGCGCGCCAGCCGTCCTCCTGCGCCGTCACATTGTCCGGCACATCCTGCGTGCGGCAGACGAGCGAGCGCTCGGCGTCCGTTTGCCCCGAGAAGCAAAACACCGCTTCCCGGTCGACCAGCGTATAGTCCGCGACCTTGCAGACGGAAAACGCATCCGGGAGCGCTTGAATGGTCATAAAAAATCTCCCCTATCATCAAAAACCGCCCGGAAGGCTGTGCCCTCCGGGCGGCTTTGCGCACATGTTGCGGCAGTTATACCGCCCAGCGTCGGCGGTCAAACAGCGCGATCGTCACAGCGACGGCGGCGGCGAAAAACACCAGCGCCGGCCACGGCAGCCCCAGCACCCGCGGCAGCGGGGCGAGACACGTGATGGCTGCGCAGAACAGCAGCGAGCAGTCCAGCAACGCAAAGATGAGCCGGTTCAGCAGCTTCGACTGCGCGGCGCGCGCCGCGTCCGACCACGATTTTTTCACGTTGACGGTCAGCTGCCCGGCGTTGGCCTTGCTCAAAAAAGCCGACAGCTGCGTCGGAAGCACCGTGAGCTTTTCGCCCGAGCGGGCGAGCTGCTGCGCAAGCGTTTTGACCTTCTTTTCAATGTGCTCGCGGCTCAGCGCGGTGTTCTTGACGTACTCTGCCACGATCTCGATGACGTTTGCATCCGGCGACACGCTCGTGAGCATGCCCTGAATGACGAGTAGGCTGCGCCCGAGCATCGTCAGCGAGGCGGGCACGGACACGCCGTACTCGTTCAGGATCTGCACGAACTCATCCACGAGCACGCCCATGTCCATATCGGCCATCGGCATGGACTCGTACTTGTGCAGGAAGATGCCGATGCGCTCCGTGAGCGCCTGCTGGTCGGGTGCGCGGTCATACCGGCCGAGCGCGAGCAGCGTCTGCGTCAGGGCGGGCACGTCCTGGTCATAGATCGTGCGGATGATGCCCATGTACAGCTCCGCCTCGCGCGGGCTGATGCGGCCCATCATGCCGAGGTCGAGCCAGATGATCTTCCCGCCCTGCACGCGGATATTGCCGGGGTGGGGGTCTGCGTGGAAGAAGCGGTAGACCGTGATCTGGCGGATATAGTTGTGTACGAGCTTGACGGCGATCTCATTGAGATCATACCCGTCGGCGCGCAGACCGTCGGCATCGTCGATCTGGTGGCCGGCGATGTACTCCATGACGAGCACGTTTTTCGTGCACCACTTCGGGAACGTGGCCGGGCAGTCGGCGTAGGCCACGCCGTCGTTGAGGCGCTTGAACTCGGCGATGTTGTTCGCCTCGATCGTAAAGTCGAGCTCCTCCTGCACGGTGTGCCAGATCTCGTCGAGCACGGCGTGAAAATCCAGCGCGCTCGCGAGCGGTGTGTACTTGAGCAGTGCGGCGGCGCGCTTGAGCAGACGCACGTCGCGGCTCATGATGTCGTACAGGTCCGGGCGCTGTACCTTCACGACCACGCGCTGGCCGTCCGTGAGCGTCGCAGCGTGCACCTGCGCGATGGAGGCCGAGCCGAGCGGCCGGATGCCGATGTCCGAAAAGACCTCCTGCCACGGGCGGGCATAGGCCTGCGTGAGAATGTTCTCCACCTCGGTCAGCGGCATGGGCGTCACGTCCGTGCGCAGCGTCTCAAGCGCGGCACAGTATTCTTTGGGCAGAATGTCCGAACGCATGGACAGAATTTGTCCGAATTTTACAAACGTCGGCCCGAGGTCTACGAAAATATCGCGCACCTTCTCCGGCGTCAGCCCCTGAACGAGGTGATGCTTTTGCAGTATGGCGACGATCTCGGCGAAGCGCTTGGCCTCGTCGAGCTGCGCGGCGGGGCCGGCCATCAGTCTGCTTCCTTCTTGGCCAGCAGCTTTTGCAGCAGCGCCTCGCGCTCGTCGGCGCTCATGGCGTCCACGTCCACGGCGGGCTTTTCGTCCGCGTCCTTGGCGGCGGCCTGCTTGCAGGTGCGCTTGAGCTCCTCGTTGAGCACGCGCCCCTTCTCCACGGTCACTTCGCCGCGCGCGACGCACTCGTCGAGCAGCTTGCCGAGCTTTTCGCAGCCGAGGTCGGCCGCGCCCACGGAGGCGACGATCAGCTTGCGCAGATAGCTTTCAATAGAATCCATAATCCATACACTCCTTATCTTATCTTGTGCACTTTGCGGTATCGTATGCCCGGTTTCGGGCGGGGATCACGAGTCGGCGTCGGCCGCGGCGGCCGCGTCGAGCAGCGCCATGACCCGGCGGTAAAACAGGCGTGTGCGCACGACGCCGTTGTTCATCACGCCGCCGATCGCGGCCAGGTGGTCGAGATTCTCGACCGGCAGCACCTGCCACACGCCGCGCGCCGGCGTCTGGCCGGGCACAAAGTCCGCGTGCGGCGCGCCTTCAGGGTACCGGGCGGAGATCGTGTTGACCAGCCCGTCGTTCGGCAGCCAGCCGCGCGGCATGCCCGCGCCGTCGCGCCCCATTGCGGTCGAAAACGGCCAGAGCAGCGGCGTCATGGCCGTGTCTGGCTTCTGGTCGTGCGTGAGCAGGCGCGGCAGCGTCCGGCAGCAGGGGATGGAGAAATACCATGCGTCCGGCAGCGTTGCGATGCGCGCATTGAGCGCGCGCGCACCCGCGGGGCGCAGGTCGTCAAAGGCGTTGTCGCCCGCTGGCAGCGGATTTTGCGCCAGCATGCGCAGCGCGGCCGTCGTGAGCGGCTCGTCCGGGTCGCGCCGGATGCCGAACTGGTCGAGCCGGAAGTCATACACGCCCTTGAACGCCGAGATGCCGAGTGCGCGCGCCGCACCCAGAAACAGCGTTGAGAGCGCGTTGGCTGCGTCCGGCTGCACGTCGAGAAACGTGGACCCGTCGTGCGGCGCGGCGATGGCAACCAGCGCGTGTACCCAACCCGCCTTGCCGCCGGTGAACAGCGGCGAGGGCGTCTCGCCCGCGGCCTCGGCCGCCTGCACTTCCTCCGGGCAGCCGTGCGCGAGCAGCTGCATGAGCAGCCGCGCCGTCGCGCCGCCGAAGCTGTGGCCCACGAGGTCGATGGGCCTGCCCGCGCCCCAATCGGGCACGAGCGGGGCCGGATACGCCGTACCGAAGCGCGCGTGGCCGAAGCGCCGCGCGTGTGCGATGCCGTAGTCGGCGGTGCCACCGGTGAGCTCGGCGTAGAGCTCACACGCACGGTCCCACGCGCTCGAGATGATGCCCACCGAGGCGGCGCGGCAGTCATACCCGCAGGCGTTGAGATAACCCAGCACGTCGCCCGCCGCGAGCCCCCAGTAGGGTACCGCGCGGTAGAGCGCGTCGCGCGCGCCCCAGCCCAGCAGACCGTGCACGAACACGGCCGGGTACGGTGTGCGGCCGCCGGATGCTGCGTCCGGCAGCAGGCACGCGCCCACTTCCAGCGTCTGCTGCAGCAGCTGCTGCGGTGTCTTCATGGCGCGCCTCCTTCGAAAGCAAATATACTCAAATATACTATTGTTTAATATAGCACACCTGCCCGGGAGCGTCAATGCCGCGGCACGGCGGCGTAAAATGACGGAAATGCACAGGCACGCCCCAAAAGAATTGTGCACAAATGCCAAAAGTAAAAAAATTCTGAAAACGGGGTTGACTTCATCGGCTAAAAGCGCTAAAGTATGAACATCTTCACTACAGGAGGCCGCAAACATGCGTCTGGTCCGATTTGCAAGCGCATATTCCTACTATTACTTTATCGAGAGTAATAGTCGTTTGTGCTGCAAAAATACCAGAACCATCTGAGACTTCCCGATCCGGTTTTGACAAGGCTGCACAGACGACTGTGTGGCTTTTTTCTTTGCCGGAACTTACATTTAGGAGGAGAAAACACATGAACATCAAGAAAATTACCGCGCTGCTCTGCGCCGTGGTCATGGTCCTCTCTCTGGCTGCCTGCGGCAGCAACGGCGACAAGGCCAGCGGCAGCAAGCACTACACCGTCGGCATCTGCCAGCTTGTGCAGCACGACGCGCTCGACGCGGCCACCAAGGGCTTCCGCGACGCGATCACCGACGCCCTCGGCGCCGAGAACGTCACCTTCGACGAGCAGAACGCCGCCGGTGACAGCGCCACCTGCGCTACCATCTGCAACGGCTTTGTGTCCAGCGGCGTGGATCTGATCCTTGCCAACGCGACCGGCGCGCTGCAGGCTGCGGCCGCCGCCACGAAGGACATCCCGATCCTCGGCACGGCCGTCACGGAGTACGGCGTTGCGCTCGGCATCGGCAACTTCTCCGGCACGGTCGGCGGCAACATCTCCGGCACGTCCGACCTGGCCCCGCTCGACCAGCAGGCGGCCATGATCACGGAGCTGTTCCCGGATGCCAAGAACGTCGGCATCATCTACTGCTCCGGCGAGCCGAACTCCGTCTACCAGGCGGACGTCGTCAAGGCCGCGCTTGAAAAGGCCGGCTGCACCGTCACCATCTACACCTTCGCCGATACGAACGACGTCGTCTCCGTCACCGGCACGGCGAGCGACGCCAACGACGTCCTCTACGTCCCGACCGACAACACCGCCGCCTCCTGCGCCGAGGCCATCAAGGGTGCTGCCACGAAGCCCATCGTCGCCGGCGAGGAGGGCATCTGCAAGGGCTGCGGCGTTGCGACGCTGTCCATCGACTACTATGAGCTCGGCCGCACCACCGGCGAGATGGCCGTGAAGATCCTCAAGGGCGAGGCCGACATCTCCACCATGGCCATCGAGTACTACCCGAACCCGGTCAAGAAGTACAATCCCGAGATGGCCAGCCTCTACAACCTCACCATCCCGAGCGACTACGCGGCCATCGGCTGATCATTCGAACAAATTCCCGGCTCCCTGTCGCAGTTTCTGCGGCAGGGATACTCTACACGATGAGGTAATTTTATGAATTCACTGGTTCTTGCGTCCCTGAGCCTGCCGAATCTGGTTTCGCGTCTGCCCGGCGGCGTTGCCCAGGGCATCATCTGGGGCATCATGGCCCTGGGCGTGTACATCACGTTCCGCCTGCTCGATGTCGCCGATCTGACGGTCGACGGGTCGTTCACCACCGGCGGCGCCGTGACGGTCATGCTCATCATCGCCGGTTGGCCGGCGTGGGCGGCGCTGCTGGCCGCCGTGGTCGCGGGCCTGCTCGCGGGTCTCGTGACCGGCCTGCTGCACACGAAGCTCGGCATCCCGGCCATCCTCGCCGGCATCCTGACGCAGTTCGCGCTCTACTCGATCAACCTGCGCATCATGAGCATGAAGGCCAACACCCCGGTCAACCCGGATAAGTACAGCCTGTTTCTGACGCTGCGCAGCGTGCCTGGTGCGATCTGGAAGGGCCTGCTGCTCGCAGCCGTGCTCATCGCGCTCCTCTACTGGTACTTCGGCACCGAGCAGGGCAGCGCCATCCGCGCCACGGGCGCAAACCCCGCCATGAGCCGCGCGCAGGGCATCAACATCAATGCCATGAAGGTGCTCGGCCTGTCGCTCTCGAACGGCATGGTCGCGCTCTCCGGCGGTCTGATGGCGCAGTATCAGGGCTTTGCCGATATCAACATGGGCCGCGGCGCCATCGTCATCGGTCTGGCCGCCGTCATCATCGGCGAGGTGCTGTGCGACGCGTTCTTCCGCAAGGGCTGCAACTTCTCCGTGCGCCTGAGCTTTGTCATCCTCGGCGGCATCGTGTATTACCTCGTCATGGTGCTCATCCTCTGGCTCAAGCTCGACCCGAACGACCTCAAGCTCTTTACCGCCGTGATCGTGGCGGCGTTCCTGGCCGTGCCGTATCTCAAGGGGCAGGCCAAGAGCTCATTCCACCGCCTGAAGAAGGGAGACAAGTGATATGCTGACATTAGACCATATCTCCAAGACCTTCAACCCCGGCACCATCAATGAGAAGCGGGCGCTCGACGGGCTGTCCCTGCACCTGAATCCGGGCGATTTCGTGACCGTCATCGGCGGTAACGGCGCCGGAAAATCCACCATGCTCAACGCCGTCGCGGGCGTCTGGCCGGTGGACGGCGGGCGCATCATCCTCGACGGCGTGGACGTGACCGCCATGCCGGAGCACCGCCGTGCGCAGTACATCGGCCGCGTGTTCCAGGACCCCATGATGGGCACGGCCGCAAACATGCAGATCGAGGAAAACCTCGCCCTCGCCGCGCGCCGTGGCAAGAAGCGCACGCTGCGCTGGGGCGTCACGAAGGCAGAACGCGAGGAATATCATGAGAAGCTCAAGAGTTTCGGTCTCGGCCTGGAGGACCGCATGACGGCGAAGGTCGGCCTGCTCTCCGGCGGCCAGCGCCAGGCACTGACGCTGCTCATGGCCGCCCTGCAGAAGCCGAAGCTGCTCCTGCTCGACGAGCACACCGCGGCGCTTGACCCCGCGACGGCGGCTAAGGTGCTCGAGCTCTCGGACCGCATCGTGCGCGAAAACCAGCTCACCGCCATGATGATCACCCACAACATGAAGGACGCCATCGTGCACGGCAACCGCCTCATCATGATGAACGAGGGCCGCATCATCCTCGATATTGCAGGCGAGGAGAAAAAGAAGCTCACGAAGCAGGACCTGCTCGAAAAGTTCGCCGAGGTGGCGGGCACGCAGGTCGAGTCCGACGAAGTGCTCCTGAGCTGACACGCAGACATCCCGGCCCATCGGATATTGAGAAAAGAGAAGCATCTCCGGCGCTGAAACGCACAGCGCCGGAGATTTTTCTTTTTCTGCCGCGCGTTTCCGCCCGTGCAGCAGCACCCACGAAAACCACCAAATAACGGGCAGAAAGTTTGTGCAGTTTTTTTGTCGGAAAATGCACACAAATGCCGAAATTTATGCTACCCTTTTCATGCGAAATTTTTTGCTTTTGCAGGTTTGTCGAGGGTTCAGGAGGATAGGGTCCGTGGTTTTCAGCAGCCTGTCGTTTTTATTTTGCTTCTTTCCGGCATTTCTGCTGGTGTATTATCTGACACCGTCGCGCCCGGCCGGCGCGCGCAATGCCGTGCTGCTGGTGGGGAGCTGTGTGTTTTATATCATCGGGCTGGACGGTCAGTGGGCGTACTTTGCGCTGCTGGCCGCATCTGTGCTGGTCAACTACGGGCTGGGGCTTGCCATCACGCGCGACAAGCCGCGCGCAAAGCTGTGGCTCATCGTGGGCCTGTGCTACAATTTCCTGTGGCTGTTCCTATTTAAATATCTCAACTTCCTGCTCACCGGCGTCAACGGTGTGCTCGGCTGGGTGTCCGGCGGCAAGGCGGCCGTGCCGCTGCTGGGCTGGGCGCTGCCGGTCGGCATCAGCTTTTATACGTTTTCCGCCGGCGGCTATCTCATCGACGTTTACCGCGGCACCGTCGCACCGGAGCGCTCACTGCTTACGTTCGGCACGTATCTGACCATGTTCCCGAAGCTCGTCTCCGGCCCGATCGCGAGCTATGCGCAGCTGCAGCCGGAGTTCGGCGCACGCGATGTGTCGCTGCGGCAGGCGGTGGACGGGCTGAAGCTGTTCGTGTTCGGCATGGCGCTCAAGATCCTGCTCGCCAACCAGCTCGGCGGCCTCTGGAGCGATGTGACCACGATCGGCTTTGAGAGCCTCTCGACGCCGCTGGCGTGGATGGCCGCGTTCGCGTATTCATTCCAGCTCTATTTTGACTTCTGGGGCTACTCGCTCATGGCCATCGGCATCGGCCGGATGCTCGGCTTCCACCTGCCGGAGAACTTCCGTTGCCCGTACCTCGCGCTGAGCATGACGGAGTTCTGGCGCCGGTGGCACATTACGCTGGGCACGTGGTTCCGCGAGTATCTGTATTTCCCGCTCGGCGGCAGCCGCTGCAGCCGCAGGCGCATGATTTTTAACCTGCTGGTCGTCTGGGTCGCGACCGGGCTCTGGCACGGCGCGCACCTGAACTTCCTGCTCTGGGGCCTCGGCCTGTTTGGGATCCTCACGGTCGAAAAGCTCTGGCTCAAGAAATATCTTGACCGCTGGCCGGTGCTCGGGCACCTGTACATGCTCGTGCTCATCCCGCTGTCGTGGGCGGTGTTCTCCGTGTCGGACCTTGGGCAGCTCGGCGCGTATTTTGGCCGGCTGCTGCCGCTGTTTTCGCACGCGGCGGCCTACCCGCTCGATTTTCTCAAGTATGGTAAGACCTATGGGGTGTTCCTCGTGCTGGGCCTCGTGTGCTCGACGTCGCTGCCGGCGTATGTGTACCGCCGGCTCAAGGGCACGTGGGCCGGGGCGGTCATTCTGGCCGTGCTGTTCTGGCTGTGCCTGTTCTGCCTGAGCAAGGGCATGAACGACCCCTTTATGTACTTCCGATTCTAAGGAGCGCTGACGTATGAAACGCATCAAACCGCAATATTTTCTCATTCTGCTGCTGGTGGCCGCCATCGCGGCGGCGCCGTTTCTCATCCGCGGCCTGATCGACCGCAGCAACACCGGCAAGCAGCCGGCCGCGGCCGTCACGGCGACGCCGGAGACCACCGCCGAACCGACGCCCACGCCGGAGCCGACGCCGCTGCAGTTTACAACGGTGGACGCATCGTATTTTGACGACGCGCTCTTCATCGGCGACTCGCGCACCGTCGGCATCGCCGAATACGGCAGCCTGAAAAACGCGACGTATTTTGCCGACGTCGGCCTGAATGTCTACGTTGCGCAGACGAAGGCCATCGCCGTGAAAAATGTCGGCACCGTCACGCTGCCGCAGCTGCTGAGTCAGAAGACGTTCGGCAAGGTCTACATCATGCTCGGCATCAACGAGCTCGGCAACGACCTCGACGACATCACGGCCAAGTTCTCCTCGCTCATCGACACCGTGCGCGCCGCGCAGCCGGACGCCATCATCTTCGTCGAGGCGAACCTGCACGTTGGCCCCTCGCGCTCGAGCACGGACGCAACGTTCAATAACCCCCGCATTGACAAGCTCAATGAAAAGCTCGCCGCCCTCGCCGACGGCAAGACGATCTTCTACATCGACATCAACGAGCTCTTCGACGACGAAAACGGCAATCTGCGTGCCGATGCCAGCGGCGACAGCACCCATGTCTACGCCAAGTATGACCTTGACTGGTGCGACTGGCTGTGCACGAAGGCAATCGTTCGCTGAAAAAATAGGACAAAGGCCAGCCGGAAACCGCTTCCGGCTGGCCTTTGTCGTGATAGATCTGGATACATCACTTATGTTCTCCGTTTTTTCTCCCTCGACGCGGTAGCGCGCATCAGCGCTTGAGGATGTACCACACAAACGCGCCGCAGGTAATGATCATACCGCCGCCAACTGCTGCAAAGATCATGTGACTGCCTCCTTTCCCCCGATGTCCCGGCCGGGGTCCGGACGGGATCTGTGAAGATACTTTATTATAAGGAATCTATGCGCTAAGTTTCCGGAAAACAGCGGCCCAAACGCTGCGCAGCCGTTAAGAAGGCGGAAAAGAATGCGCCTGAGGCTGCAAAGACCGTCGCGTTTGGACAGACAATGTGCTATGCTGACAGTGGAGCCGAGACGGCTGTTCGGAAAGAGGGGTGCTTATGCAGAAAGCATGGAAGCGCATGCCGCAGTGGTTGCGCGATACGATCATGTTCCTTTTCATCATGGGCTGCGCCGTCGGCGTGTGCGAGCTGCTGTCTGCCTGCTATGACGACAACAACCCGTTTGCCACCTCCGTGTTCATTCTGGCGGTGGTGCTCGTCTCGCGCTTTACCACAGGGTACTGGCCCGGCATTCTGGCGTCGGCCGTCGGCGTGGTGAGCGTGAACTATCTGTTTACCTACCCGTTTCACGAGTTCAACATGTCGATCGATGGCTACCCGCTGACATTTGCGGTCATGCTGGTCGTGAGCATTCTTGTGAGCACGCTCACGACGCAGATCAAGCGGCAGGAGCAGCTGCGCTACGAGGCGGAACGGGACCGCATGCGCGCCAATCTCCTGCGCAGCGTGTCGCACGATATCCGCACGCCGCTGACGGCCATCATGGGCCTGAGCGCGACCGTGGAGGAAAACGAGGCGCTCACGGACGAGGGGCACGGCATGGTCGAGGAGATCCACCAGAACGCGCAGTGGCTGCTGCACCTGTCGGAGAACATCCTGTCCGTTACGCGCTTTTGCGATGAAGGCGTCGTGATCGAGAAATCGGACGAGGTCGTCGAGGAGATCGTCGGCAGTGCCATCCGGCGCTTTCGCAAAAATTGCAAGACCGATATCCCCATCACGGTCTCGAAGCCGGAGGAGATCCTGCTCGTGCCGATGGACGCCACGCTCATCGAGCAGGTGCTGCTCAACCTGCTGGAGAACGTCGCCAAGCACAGCCCGTCGGCGACGGAGATCTTCATCGAGATCCGCAAAGATGCCCGCCGCATCTGGCTGACCGTGGCCGATAACGGCGACGGCATCCCGCCGCAGCTGCTCGGTGTGCTCTTTGACGGCTATCTGCCGCTCGGCGCGGTGGAGGCGTCCGACCGCAGCCGCCATATGGGCATCGGACTGAGCGTCTGCCGCGCGATCGTGCGCGCGCACGGCGGCGAGATTTATGCAAGAAACAAGATCGACGGCGGCGCGGAGTTCCGCTTCTGGCTGCCGGCGGAGGAGGAATCGAACACATGATCCGTGATAAAATCATCATCGTCGAGGATGATCCCGGCATCAGCAAGTACCTGCAGGCGGCGCTGCGCTCGCACGGATATGATATCCTGCTGGCGCCTGACGGTAAGACCGCGCTGGAGATGATCGCCTCGCACTGCCCGGATGTGCTGCTGCTGGATCTCGGCCTGCCGGATATGGACGGCAGCGAGATCATCCGCTCCGTGCGCACCTGGAGCCGGATGCCGATCATCATCATCTCGGCCCGCAGCGCGGAGATCGACAAGGCGGCCGCGCTCGATATGGGCGCAGACGATTACCTGACCAAACCCTTCGGCACGGTGGAGCTGCTCGCGCGCATCCGCACGGCGCTGCGCCACACGCGCACCGACGGCACGAGCGACGGTCTGGCCATGACGGGCGAGTACCGTGTCGGCGACCTGTGCATCGACTACAACAAGCACCGCGTTTTTCTCGCCGGCGAGGACACGCACCTGACGCCGAACGAGTACAAGATCGTGGCGCTGCTCGGCCGGCACGCCGGGCAGGTGCTCACCTACAAGTCCATGATGAAGGAGCTCTGGGGCCCCGGCGTCGGCGGGGACAACAAGCTTCTGCGTGTGCACATGGCGAACATCCGCCGCAAGATCGAGCCGAACCCGGTCGAGCCGCAGTACATTTTCACCGAGGTCGGCGTCGGCTACCGCATGGCCGACAGCCATTAAGTCCATAACAAAAAGCTCCCGGAGCAGTGCTCCGGGAGCTTTTTTGCAGTTTGCTGCGGCTCAGTCCGCCGTGATCGTCACGGTGCGGGAGATGGACTTTGCCATGTCGTTGCCGCCGAAGATATAGGCGGTCTGGCGGTAGGTGCCGGCCTCGGTGGGCGCCTTGCTGCTGACATAGAGCTTGTGCGCGGCCGTGAAGCCGATGTAGCGGTAGTGCACGCCGTCCTGATTGTCGGCGGCGCTGTCACCGCGCATGAGCGTGGCATTGAGGGTATCGGCCTTGAGCGCGCTGGCGGCATAGGTCGTCTCGCTGTTGTTCCAGCTCAGGTTTGCGCCGGAGGTGTGCATCTTCACGACGAGTACGCCGGTGCCGACGCCGGGGTTGTAATTCGGGTTCGAGGCGATGGCCGTCACGAGGTACATGCCCGCGCGGTTCGGCGAACCGAAGGCCACGCGCGTGCTGTCAAACACGCTGGGCAGGCTGTTGAGAGTGTCGACCAGCTTCGTGAACGCAGTGATATCCACGCCGATGAGCTTCAGAAAATCGGCCGCGCCATCCAGCAGTTTTTGATTGTCCTTCAGGAATGCACGCAGTTCGCCGACGGTTGTGCCGTCCTGCAGCGCTTCGGTGAGTGTTTTGCCAAGAATGGGCTTGACGATCGGGTCAAGCACTTTCAGCGCTGTCTCGGATACCATACTCTCCGGGAGCTGCACGTAGACGATGCCGGACAGGCCGCTCGTCACGCCGCTGTAGACCTTGAAGATGGCGAAGGTGTCCTCCGGGTTCGTGGTCACATACTGCTGCGTGGTCAGTTTCGTGCCGGCGGAGATGGCGGCCGCCTGCACCTTGACGCGCACATTGGCTTTGTCGACCGTGAGCGTGCCCTCGGCTGCGTCACAGCCGTGGTAGTCCGCCGTGGTCGGGAAGCTCGCGCGCACCTGCTGGTTTTCACCGGCGCCGATGCTCGGCGCGGTGTAGATGGTGACGCTGCCGCCCTCGATCGGGAACCAGAGTTCCGGGGAGAGTTTGTTCGTGCTTGTGTTCGACAGGTAGCCTTTGGTCTTATATTCGATGACCATGCTCTTGGCTGCGGCTTCCTTGCTCACGGTGGTCTGCGACCAGTCGACGAGCTTGTCGAGGATCTGCGTGCGCATGGCGGCAGCGTCCTTCGTGTAGGTGACGGACACGCCCTCCTTGAGCACGATCTTTGCGTCCGCGCGCGCGTCGGTCAGCGTCACGGTGACGATGGCTTCCGTGCCGCTCGTGGTGAGCTTCATTTCATAGGTGCCCGCACTGACGGCAGAGACCTTCGTAGCACCGGCCCAGCCGCCCTTGAGGTCGACCCAATAGGTTTTGATGAGACCTTTGTGCTGCTGCGTCACGGTCACGGACGCGGCGTCCGCGTCGGGCAGCACGGCGGCGACGATGGCGGCGCGCAGCGCATCGAAGTCGATGGCGCCGTTCGCCGTGTAGGGGATGTTGACCTGATAGGTCTCGCCAGAAGTCTCCGGTGTGTCGGCCGGTTCCTCCGGCGTGTCAGCCGGGGTGGTGTCCGGGGCCTGCGCCGGCGTATCGGCCGGGGTATCAGTGTCCGCATCCGCGGGCTGTGCCAGCTTCGTGAACGTGTAGACCTCCGTCGTACCCTTCAGGCGCACGGCGTAGTCCTGCGCGGGAGACTGGCTGTCCAGCGCGGGATAGCTCACGCCGAGCACATCCAGCGCGGGGAAGCCCGCCTTGCCCGCCGTGAGCGCGGGGATGATGCCGGCAGTGGTGCCGGTCACGGGCACCCATTTGGTCGCGCCGCCGGACAGCGTGCTGGTCGCTTTGTACTCCCATTCCTGCGTGCCGACGTCGCTGTAGTTGCTCAGCAGCGTCTGGCTGAGCAGCTCATTGACGTCCGCGTCGTCGGGGATGTAGGCCGCACCGTCGTGCACGTCCGGCACGACGTCCGCGGCAAAGGCCGGGATCTGGAACGCGGCGAGCTGGCCGAACAGCAGTACGGCCAACAGGACCGCAAGGATCCGTGTTATGTTTTTGTGGGTTGTCATTGCAAAAAACCTCCTGTCTGTGGTCTTTGAGGACAGCTTGTATTATAGGACGTATTTCGACAAATTTCAACATTTCTGATAAAAATGCGACATATTATCTTACCTGTATAAAAAATCCTCGCCCGCAAGTGCACGGACGAGGAAATGCTTGACATTTCAGGATCATTTGCCCAGCTCAGCGAGCATTTTACTGCGGATGCCCTCGGTGAGGTCGGTCGTTTTCGTGGCCTTGACGGTCTCGACCGGGATGATCTCGCGGATGCGCAGGTACACGTGCGTGCGCCGCCAGGGGACGTTGTGCGCGATGCGCTCCGTGCCCTCGATCGTTGCGACGACGATGGGCACATTGGCCTTCTGTGCGATCTTGAGCGAGCCGGCGTGCCACGGCAGCAGCTCGCCGCTTTTGCTGCGCGTGCCCTCGGGATAGATGGCAAACGAGCACTCATGCGCGCGGATGAGGTCTGCCGCGGCATTGATCGTGGTCAGGGCGTTGCGCGCGTTCTCACGGTCGATCGGCAGAAAGCAGCACCGGCGCACGAACGGGCCGATGACGAACTTGCGCATGTTCGATGGCTTGGACACGAACGCCAGCCGCCAGCGCCGCAGCACCCACCACTGCACCATGGGGTCAAAGTTCGAGCGGTGGTTGCTCACGAACAGATATTCCGTGTCCGTCGGCACCTTCTCGAGCCCCTCCACGTGGATCTTCACGCGGCAGAGCGCGAGGATCCATCCGTCGAGCGCCATGGTCAGTGCGTGATAAAACGGGCTGATGTGCGCATACATTTTATTCGGGCCGGCAAACCACGTGCAGACAAACATCAGCAGCACGTACACGAGGTTCGCTGCCACGAAGCAGCCGATTAAAACCGGCAGCAGCCACCAGCAGCTCAGCGCCGGGGACAAAAAATAAATCCACGCTGTGCTGAGCACGGCGGGAATCCACAGCAGGTAATAAAGCACGAACGGACACCTTCAAGCATATTAAATATTAAAATATTGCCAATAGTCATTGACGATAAAGTTCCAAATCTATTATAATTACATCGGAATACCGTGTCAATGAACGAGATGTAAACTTGCACGGATTCCGAAAACATTCTGATTGGAGATAGGATGGGATAAGATGATCGTATTAAAATGGGTGTTCCCGGTGTTCCTGGCGGTGCTCGCCATCGTGCACCTCATCAGCTGCTGGCGCGGCGATGACGACCTGCGCAAGCCGACCAAGGTCGCGCTGATGCCGGTCGTTGCGCTGGCCTACCTCGCCTTTTCCTGCACGCCGTCGCTTTGGGTGGTCGCCGGCCTGCTGTTTGGCTGCCTGGGCGATCTGTTTCTGCTCTGGCCGCTCAAGAAAAAGTTCTTTGTCCTCGGCACGTCCTCGTTCTTCCTGGGTCACGTGTGCTACCTGATTTTTATCTACACGCACTATGTCATTCGCGTCGGCTGGGTCTGGATCGTCGTGATCAGCGCGGTCTACGCCGCCGGTGCCGCGTTTGTGTACGCCAACAGCCGCAGAAACATTCCGCGCGCGCTGCGTCCGCTGTCGCTGGCATATATGCTCATGCTCTGCGTGCTGAGCGTGAGCCTCATCCTGCCGCTGCTGACGGCGTTCTGGTGGGGCAAGCTCGTGGCGTTTTTCGGCGCGACGTTCTTCCTCGCGTCCGACGGCGCGCTGTGCGACATGCTCTTTGTCAAGAAGGCCGAGCCCACGAAGCAGAACTTCGTCGTCATGCTCACGTACATCCTCGCGCAGACGCTGCTGGCCGTCGGTTTCGCAGCCTGCCCATAATCACCTGAAAAGCTAGATACTTCAAGGGTAACGGGGCACTCCGATACGGAGTGTCCCGTTTTTTGTACAGTGATGGGAAAATCTTAAAAATTTTGTTATTTTCTCTTTACACCGGGCGAAAAATGCAATACAATGCGTGCATCTACAGGAGACCTCGGGGGGGAAAAAGAGAACATGACGAAAGAGAAGGAAACGGAAAACCGGTCGGAACGAGAACAGTTTCTGGACCGGATGCTCAAGGAGATCCTCAGCGGACAGCGCAAGCCGGGCGACCGGCTGCCGACGGAGAGTGAACTGGCCGAGCAGTACGGTCTGCGCAAGACGAACGTGCATCTCGGCCTGCAGGAGCTGGAGCGGCTGGGTTTTTTGCGGGTCGTGCCCCGGCACGCGACCTATGTCGCGCCCTACTGGGAGCAGGCGAATCTGGAGACGCTGGCCGCCATCATGACGCACGGCGGCAAGCCGCAGCCGGAACTGGTGGATGCGTTTCTGGAGCTGCGCGAAATGGTCGCGCTCGGCTGGTTCCGCTGGATGGGCCGCAACCCCAAAACGGAGCAGATGCGGCACCTGTACGGGCTGCTCGAGCGGATGGAGGCCATCGCCTACGCACCGGACGGCGAGAAGGACAAGCCGGAATTTCTGGACCTGGTCAATCAGTTTCTGGTGTGCATGTTTGCCGAGTCGGACAACATGATCTTCCGCGTCCTGCTGCGCTCGTCGCGCGAGCTTGCGCACGTGACGTATTACATGGTGGCGTACACGCTGGACACGCGCGAGCTGTGCAGGACGTACCGCACGGTGCTCGACGGGCTGACAAGTGGGCACGCATCGGAGGCGATCGACTACTGGTGCGGCTGGAGCGACAAGGTCACGGTGCAGTACCGCGAGGCCCTGCTGCGGCTCGAAAGTGAATAAGCAATGCCATACCCCGGCGGGACGAAGAACCCCGCCGGGGTATGGCGCTATTTGTGAACTTTTCGCGCCGCGGTTGCGCTCCCCGTGCGCTTGTGTTAAAATCAGGGAAAGAAAACCGGAAGGAGTGAGCCCATGAAGCTGACATTTATCCGCGCCGACCACGAGGTGACCGGCAGCTGCACTCTGCTTGAGATCGGCGGGCACTACGGCCTGATCGACTGCGGCATGGAGCAGGGACGCGACCTGTTTGAGAACATCGCCATCCCCGTCCCGGCGGCGCAGATCGAGTTCGTGCTCGTCACGCACGCGCACATGGATCACACCGGCCACCTGCCGCTGCTGTATAAGCAGGGCTTTCGCGGCACGGTCTACGCCACGGAGGCGACATGCGACCTGTGCGGCATCATGCTGCGCGATGCAGCGCACATCCAGATGTCCGAGGCCGAGTGGAAGGGACGCAAGGCCGCCCGCGCCGGCCAGCCGGCGCCCGAGCCGCTGTATACGCTCGAGGACGTGGAGGGTGTGCTGCGTCTGCTGCGCCCGTGCGGCTACGGCAAGCGCATTCAGGTCGGGGAGAACATCATCATCCGCTTCACGGATGTCGGCCATCTGCTCGGCAGCGCGTGCATCGAGGCATGGCTCACCGAGGGCGGCGCGGAAAAGAAGATCGTCTTTTCCGGCGACATCGGCAACACCGACCAGCCCATCATCCGCGACCCGCAGACCGTCTCGGGTGCGGACTACGTGCTCATCGAGTCGACCTACGGCGACCGCAGTCACGGCCCGCGCGTGGACTATCTGACCGCACTCGCGGACTGCATCCAGCGCACACTCGACCGCGGCGGCAACGTCGTCATCCCGTCGTTCGCCGTCGGCCGCACGCAGGAGCTGCTGTATTTCATCCGCCAGATCAAGGACGCCGGCATGGTGCACGGCCACCCGCACTTCCCCGTGTATGTCGACAGCCCGCTCGCCAACGAGGCCACGCGCGTTTTCCTGCAGACGGACACAAGCTTTCTCGACGACGAGGCATGCGCGCTCATTCGCAGCGGTGTCAACCCGCTGTATTTTGACGACCTGCACACCGCCGTCACGAAAGAGGACTCCATGGCGCTCAACACCGACAAGACGCCGAAGGTCATCCTCTCCTCGAGCGGCATGTGTGACGCCGGCCGCATCCGTCACCATCTGAAGTATAACCTCTGGCGGCCGGAGTGCACGGTGCTGTTCGTGGGCTATCAGGCGGTCGGCACGCTCGGCCGCAAGCTGCACGACGGCGCCGAGAGCGTGAAGATCTTCGGCGACGAGATCGCCGTGCACGCGGAGATCACCGTCCTGCCCGGCGTGAGCGGCCATGCGGATAAGCAGGGGCTGCTCAATTGGATCAACGCCATGGAGCAAAAGCCCGCGCACGTGTTCGTTAACCACGGCGACGACGATGCCTGCACGGCGTTCGCCGCCTGCCTGCGCAGCGAGTACGGCTATGACGCGGACGCGCCCTACAGCGGCAGCGAGTTTGACCTCGCCGCGGGGGCCTATACGTATGTAGCCCCGCCGCGGCCCATCCATCATGACGAGGCGCGCCAGGCCGCCGCTGCCGGCAAGCGCCGCGAGAGTCCGGCTTACGCGCGGCTGCAGCGCGCGCTCGGTGAGCTCACGGCCCTTGTGCGCCGCTGCGCCGGCTGCCCGAACAAGGGGCTGAACGCCTTTTCCGAGGAGCTCGAGCGGCTCACCGCCCGCTGGCGCGACCGCCTCGCCCCGTGAGCATGCAATCCATATAGACCAGACATGTAACGACCGCCCTGCCGGGCACCTGGCAGGGCGGTCTTGCACTTAAATTTTCCCGCGCGCCCGGCCGACCAGATACATCCCGACTGTGCCGATGCCAAGCAGGACGATGTTTACGACCGGCACGACATCTGTCTGCAGCGCATCGGTCTCAAACGCGTTCTGCGCCAGAAACAGCGCGCCCACCCCGGCTGCCGCTGCGCACAGGAGCACGAGCGCGGGCGGGTTTTTCTGCGCGAACAGCCGCCCGTCGTGCGTTCCCGCCGCGCGCAGACAGTTGACTGCCAGCGTCAGCAGCATCGACACGAGCACAAAGTCCGGCAGCACCCACAGCCCGATCACGAGCGCGCCGAAGCGTTCGACCGCGTGAAACAGGCTCACGTTGCGCAGCATGGTGAAAAACGGGTGGTTGAGCTTGGCCGTCAGCTCCGCGCCGAGAATGTCGATCGTGAACGCGCTCAGCAGCGTCACGAGCACGCAGATGCGCACGCACCACCACACGGCCGCGCGTCCCCGCCCGGGCGCGGGCGGGGTGCGCCCGCC
>ERZ826613.2072-NODE-2072-length-20987-cov-16.931445_pt1 | contig 20987 bp, 29 predicted proteins | sample MGYA00519925_ERZ826613 | MGnify/ENA primary metagenome ERZ826613 (study PRJEB31778, sample SAMEA3449236) | human gut metagenome | biome: human gut; feature: human-associated habitat; material: faeces | place: United Kingdom | collected 2010/2012 ... | reverse complement strand
ATGGTTTTATCAACTTTTGGGGCCGGGAGTCCCCCTGATTTGTAAACAATGAAACAATGGTTTGACCAACTTTTTGGGCCGGGGCCATGGGGAAAATTGTAAACAAAGAAACAATAAAACCATAAACTTTTGGGGCCGGGGGTCCTATTCCCCCGTGGACCCAAAGCCCCCCACTCCCCTCTCAGTCGATTGCGGGAAAAGCTCGGCCTCCGACTCGAGAACTTCTACCCCGACGTATAAGACCGGCATCACCAAACCCTGAACCAGTTTCATCCCCGGCTTGAGGATGACGGGATCCTTGCCGACGTTCATGACGTGCAGATGGATTTCTCCTTGGTAGTCTTCGTCAACCACGCAGGCTCCGACCTGGAGCTGGTACTTGGTGGCAATGCCACTCTTGTTGAACATGATGAGGGCACACCCCCGGGGTATTCGAGCTCGAATACCCGACGGAATGTTGATGCTTTCGCCCGGCCAGATCTGTTTGGCTTCGAAGTCTTCCGGGATGTAGAAGTCCAGCCCGGCGGACAGACCCGTTCCTCTGGTCGGGGTCTTGACATTTCTTACTTTTACGATTTTCATTTTTTAAAATATTTTTCGAGACGAGCTCGGTGTGTTGTACCTGATGAGAGTGATGCTCCTTCTATGAAATTATACCGAGTGTGAAGAGGCAGCTCCTGGAATGCCTTCTTGAACGGTTGACCATCCGATTCAAATATCTTGCCCGCAGGATTGCCGGGCGTAACGTCCTTCATGTTTCGGGACTTGATCCACCACAAAGCCTCTTCCCGATTTATAGAACGGATGGAAGGTCTAACAGATCCCTTCCGGAGCGTCATTTTGAACCACTGAGCCTCCGTATTGGAGTCATCTTCTTTAAACCATACCCGATAATATCCAATAGCTATTGCCATAAGTTGTAGAATATTTCGTGACACTTCTTGCGGTACGCCATCGGGTCCTGCCGTATACTTTGGCACTTGAGAGGCTCTTTGGGCCGGTCGAGAATCTCCTGAGGCAGGACGTCGCTGAAAGCATCTTTGAGAATGCGCTTGTGAGTTCTGTCCTCCCGGGGCAAGTTAAGAGCGAACCTGACAACGTCATGCCCCAGGAATGGGGTCCGGAGTTCGACTGTGCTCCTCATGGAAGCCCGGTCGAGACGAGGCATGTGGTAGAACGGAAGCTCCTGGAACACGTCTGAGAGCTGGGAGTCATAGTCATCAACTCGTCGATAGCCCCCGAAGAGTTCATCGGCTCCATCCCCGGTCAGGATGACCTTCTCCTTGACCTTCTCCATCAATCTGAACTGGGGGATCATGGAGCCCAAGTCGATGGGGGTTTCGTTGTAGCGGAGACACCTCTCCAGGCAATCATCATCGGGGATAGGGCCAAGAGAGGTGATAGAAACCCCTAAAAATTCGGACAATAGCATGCCAAATTTTGATTCATTATTCTCCACCATATAGAGATTAACCCCCAGGCCCATTCGATGAAGAATAGAGGCAATTATGGATGAATCCAGTCCTCCAGAAACCAAAGCTCCGACCGGGACTTTAGAGTACATTGCCCGGCGTTTTACGGACCTCTCGACCAAGCCCCGGAGGACTTCGGCGAACTCGGATTTTGCGAAATGGCTCCGCTCCCCGATCCCCCATCTGTAGTAGTCCCTCCGGACAATGGTGGGCTTCACCTTCATGTCGTCGAAGGAGTAAACCGTGTTCGGCATGATTCGCTTAACTGTGTTCCACGGAGTCCGGTCATCCCAGTTGTAGCCCCATTTGAACACTTCCGACTGATAGTACCGGTCGAAGTCTTTGAAGTTTGGCACCAATGGAGTTATCTCTGAGCAGATCTCCCCGTATTGGTTGTAGTAGAGTTGCTTCTTTCCGAGAGGGTCGGTAAAAGCAATAATTTGACCCTTCCGGTACCAGCATATTGCCCACATGCCATCCCAGTTGTTGGCTTCATAGATGATGTCTTCGAGACACGAGGATCCAAACAGGTCGCGGAGGTACTCGACGTCGCTGTTATACTTCTGAGGGTAGTTGTAGATCTCCCCGACGTAAAGGAGCCATCCGTTGTCTCCTGCCAGTTTTATGGGCTGAGCCAGGTCATCCCCTGGCTCAGTCTGAATGGGCAAACGGACATGACCGAGAAACCATCCCCCCTGAGCAATCTGAACAGTTTCAGTCCCCCGATGTTGTATCTTGTAGACAGTGTTGATCCTTCTTGATATACTTATTCCACACATATCACTTGAGTTTGTTTTTGAGAGCGTCTATGAGACAGACGATCCCTGTTCCGATTATTACTGCTATTGCCAGCCCAATGATGATGGGCTCCTCATTTCCTCCTGCCACGTCTTTTCCTCCTGCCACGTCTTTTTCTCCTGCCACGTCTTTTGCGCTTTATGTCCTTTCTGACTTCATCGACCGCAGCCAAGAATGCGATGTAGAATACAGCTGCTGCCGCCAAAGAGGTCAAGGTTACCCCAATCAGCACTTTAACTTCTATGTCCATTGTTCTTCGAATTTTTGAGGATCTGCTGTGCCTTTTTCTCGATCCAGTTGATGTAGCACATGCTCCCCATGTGGAGCCCAGTCAGGAGCTTCGAGCATCCCGGGCAGAACATGCAATCGTCATATTGCTGATGAGCTTTAGCTCTTGCTTCGTCGATAGTCATAACTTAGTAGATTACCCATTTGGAAAGATCTTCGTTGTATGCATGGAGGGATCCAGCGAAGTAATGCAGGGAACCCTTCCTGAGAGAGGGATAAGTAGCTGCGAGGATGTTGAACACGTAGTCCATCATGGCCTCCGTCAACCAGATGTCAATTGCGAAGTGCTTGAAGAAGTCATTGCTCCGGATGTAGTATATCACGTGGAGCCGGTTGTTCCGGATGAGGAACTGGTAGCTGACGGAGCAAGGTACTCGGGTCAAAGCCCCGGCTGTTGCCCGGGTGTCCTCCGGCTCGAAGATCATGACCATTGCTCGTCTGGAGTGCGGGTCGTCCCGGAGAGTCATGATGACATTGTCCAACTGGTGTATTTCGGGTCCCTTGTGAAAAATGTGCAGACGCTCTGAATAGGTGTAGTCGAAGCGACCCTCCTGACGAGTCTTGCTCACCAGCTTCTGCCACAAGTCCCGGCGGATCTCCCAGCTCTTACCCGGATTGACCCCGTTTCGGTCAAGCCGGTCGGAGAGCTCTGCTCGGCAATACTTCTCGATGAGCTCGGCCTCGTCTTTGAACATGAAGTCGAGCATCTCACGTTTGCCGAGATACGGCTTCGAGATGACGAAGCTCACCCCGATGAGTTCCTTGGTGAGCCGGTCATCCCCGCTGAGTTCCTGGTTTTGGTAATGGTTGACCGGGACCGTGATGCCGGAAACCTTGAGCTCCCGATCCATCTCCCGGATCATTTCGAAACAGTCTTTGAATATTCTACCCATGTCAGTATTTGGATTTAATGCGAAACAGATTTACTTGATACTTCAACGACCAGAGCTCCCGGACTTTGTCTTCCGTGACACCTATGCTCCCGAAGAGCATAGCGAACATTGCCCAGATGTTCCAAAGTCTCTCCTCGAAGACCACCAAGTCAACCATGTACTGAGATTGTCTCCACTCCCGGTTCTTGAGGCAGTTGGCAGCCAAACCTATGGTCTTGATCAGCTCCAGTATGTTCTCCTCGAAATTCTCGTCGGCAATATCCTTCCGGAACCCGTATGTGTGACCCCAAGCAAAGTCTGGAGCCATGCCGTACAGCTGGTAAAGCTCGAGCATAAAATTGAAGGCATCGATCAGCTCCTCCAGCACGTGGTCCTTCTCGTTTTTGTCCTTGGCCTCCATCGCTTCTGTGAGCTCCTCGACAATCTGCCAACAGAGTTTTTTGAAAAGCTCCTGATCCTCCAAAGTGTTGATGTCAAAGTTCGCGATGCGCTCCTTGAAATATGGTCTGTACATGAGCTGGAGCTCCCCCTGGAGGGCATAAATCTCCTCCCAGCTCTTAATGAATGGCTTAAAGTCTTGTGTATTCATGGCTTGATGTTTGAGAATGGATCGTACTGTTCCGGATCGTTTTTGTGGGAGTAGTATACAGCTATTCTGCGCCCCTCTTCTGTGAGAACATGTTTGATCTCATGCACCTCGATGGGACTGATCCGGATGAAGTCCACAGCCTCCGAAATGGTTGAGAAGTACGTAGGTACTACTCCCTGAGCTTTTAACGGCTTGGGTTCCTCGAGTTCGTTGTTGATGGCCCCGATTGTGGCTACCATGTCAAGGAGATTGTCCTCCTTGTGTGCATTGGATTCACGTGCCATTTTCACTGCCACTTGGACCCAAGATACGTCAAGAGCGGTCAGAGGCTTACCGGTAATGACCGAGGCGATCTCTGCGGCTTTCTGGTTGCATTCCATGAATGGTCCGTATTGTCTCTCCTTCTCCTCCGACCGCTCATTGATGATTTGGTCAGCGTGTTTAAGTATGTTACTCATGATTTTTAGTATATAGGTTAGACCCCGGGGAGGGACTCGAACCCTCCTGTACCACTCCGGGGTGCCAAGTGGAGTGACGGTTCCACTTGGCGAGGAGTTCTGACTTACTCCTCAGCCGGTGCGTTCTCCGGCTCGTTCTGTTCTGCTTCGGGAGCTGCCTCGTCAGCCTTCTTCCGGCCGCGCTTCGGCTTCTCCTCGGGAACCGGTGCCATCTCGCCGAGCTCCAGGTCCTTCGAGTCGATGCCCTTGCCCCAGACGTGACCGTCGTTGGTCTTGATTCGGTACTGGATGAAGTTGTTGCGGGGATCGAGACGAACTCCGATGATGATGCCGTCGGTCTGCTCCTTGGTCTTCGTGCAGATGAACTTGCAGAAGCGACCAATGTTGGTTTTGGCATTCTCGAGGTTAGCCTTTGCCTCCTCTGCCGATACCTCCTTTTTCAGCGGGCGGGGTTCCTTGGGCTCCTTCGGAGTCTTTGCCTTGCGAGCCTTCTTCGGCTTCTCCTCGGCGACCTCGTCGTTCTCCTTGATGCCGTTCTCGGCTTTGTACTCTTCGGTCTCAGTGGCGTTGTAGACAGCGCCATCCTCTGCCGGATGTTCCTGAGATGCTCCCCTCGATGCGAGGATGGATTCGATGGCGTCAAGCTCGTCACCGGTCTTGACCTTGGCCAACTTTTGAAGAACTTTCGAGCTGTAGCTCTTGTACTTTTCGATAAACTTTTCCATAGTGTTTAGTTGTTAAGTGTAGTGTAAAAGTAAGAAAAAATGTCCAATTAAAAAAATTTTTCACCAGAAAAATTGAAATTATTTCAATCCAATTCGACTGTGATTATGTCCAATATGTTGGAGGTTCTCATGCTATTGACTGCCAGTAGAGCCCTTCTGATCCCCAAGTCCTTCATTGCTCGTTTTGCTTGAGCAATGGCCCTGGATTTTATTCTTCCGTCGGGGATAGCTGCTTCGTAGCTGTTGTAATCCTCGTCCATTAATTCGTAGTAATATCGTTTCATTGTCCTTTTGTTTGTATCACAAATATAATACTTCTGCGACAAATACTACGATGTTTTGCGATATTTTTTCATATATTTTTCGACCCTCGCTTTTACAGCTTCCATGAGAGCATCCTGTCCCCGGGTCTTTGCTTTCTGGGCTCTTATGACGTCCTGGTCCACTGTCTTCGAGCATACAAGTTTATTGACTATAACAACCTCCTTCTGTCCTTGTCGGTCAAGTCGAGCATTGAACTGCTGCTCCAGCTCAAGAGAATAGGTTTGCCCAAACCAGATGATGCGGTGTCCTCCGGCTTGGAGGTTGAGCCCATGACCCCCGGAAGCTGGGTGCATCAAAAGAACCTGGATTCTGCCGGCATTCCAGTCAACGATGTCTTTCTCCGTTTTGAGTTCCCGAGGCTTATACTTGGCGAGAGCCTTCATGAGCCTGTCTCTGTCATGCTGGAAGGTCCAACCTATGAGGACTGACTGTCCCCCGGCATCCTCAATGAGTTCCTTCGTGGCTTCGATCTTCAACGTGTGCACCTCGTGAGCCACTCTCTGTTCATCGTACACTGCTCCATTGGCAAACTGGAGGAGCTTAGTGGACAAAGCTGCTGCATTGACAGCTGGTATCTCTACAGCGTCCCCGAGCTGATCAATCATGCTGAGAACTTGTTCCTCCTCGAAAGAGTCATAAGCTTTTTGGATTTCTGGTGGCATCTGGATCTCGACTATGTTGTCGATGCGCTCGGGGAGATCGAGGTAGTCCTTAGCTTTCATGCTCATGCAGATGTCCCCTATCTTTGAATATATCCGCTCCTGATTCTCTTTGGATATGTCGTACGAATATACAATATGCCCGTTTCTACGTCCTGGCTTAAAGTAGTTGTCACGATAGTAGGATATGTATTTGCCCAAGCGCTCTCCCCGGTCCAGGAGGTACATTTGGGCCCAAAGGTCCATAAGACCGTTGGGTGCCGGGGTACCAGTCAAACCTACTACTCGGGAGAGTGAAGCCTGAACGTGCTTAAGAGCTTTGAATCGGATTGACTTGGGATTCTTGAAACTGCTGAGCTCGTCGATGACCACCATGTCGAATGGTAGGCAAGACCCCCCGTAGAGCCCGCATAGCCAAGCCACGTTGTCTCTCCCGATGGTGTATATGTCTGCCTTCTTGGCAAGAGCCTCACGACGTTGACGTTCTGTTCCGACGATGCGAGACACTTTAATGTGCTTCAAGTGGTCCCATTTCTCGACCTCCTGGGTCCAGACTGATTCGGCTACTCTTTTGGGAGCTATGACTAATACTCGTCGGACCTCGACCTCTTTAAACATGAGCTCGTTGATGGCGGTCAAAGTAGACACTGTTTTGCCCAACCCCATGTCCAGGAACAGAGCACAGTGCGTATGGCTTATCATGTGGTCAACAGCTTGTAGCTGGTATTGATGGAGATCATTATATTTCATATTATATGTACTTCTTTTATCCCTGTGAAATCTTTTCTAAATACGAACCACGCGTAGTTGATGGCTCTTAGTACTGCGGAAAAATCTCCATTCTTACCACATCCTTCTCTTCCTCTAAGTATGTATATATCAGACAAATAGGGTTCAAACACAGATCTTTTCTGGGCTGTTATCCATTGTAGCTGAAAGAGCATTGCAATTATTCCGGGACCTTTTTGGATCTCTATCGATTTTTTAACGAATTCATCGGTCAGAGAATAAGGTGGATTCGTTATGATCGACCCCTCGAATAATTCGGTCCTCTCTAAAAAATTAAGCCCGGTATTTCCAAACCCCCTGTCAAATAGGTCGGTAGATTCTACTTCGTATAGGTAATCTTCTAATACCATACTAATATGACCCCCCCCACAAGCAGGTTCTAAAATTCTTCCGAGTTCATATTTCTCCGAAACCCGAGAAATAAATCTCTCAACCATAGAGGGGTGAGTAGCATAGTAGTCCCCCTCTTCCTTAATTGCTCTATCAATTCTTGTCTGAGCTAAATTTGCATTGTTCTTCATATTCATTTATTATTGTTTCAATTTGTTCTGGGGTGTCTACCACTTCAACTCTGAAGCCAAGACCCCTCAATTTGTTATGGATGAAGAGTTGAATCTTCCGGGGTCTCTTGCCCGTGGTCTTCAGTTCCACAAACAAGATCCTACCTCCAGGAAAAAGGCATAGACGATCTGGGAGTCCCGTAATATGTGCCGACAGTAACTTCAGGCACCACCCTTTGAGCTTTACTTCTACGGAATTCTTCAACGAACGCTCTAATGTCTTTTCGCTTTCTATATTTTTCATATTCTTCTCCAGTTGCAAAATTAATCGAGTTTTCGCACGTAGTATTTTTGCTTTCCATAAATGGGGAAATTTTTAGTAGACTTGCATGGCTCCCATTCGGGCATGCTCTTTAACAAGTCATTGATTTCTCGAGTCTTATACCGGTCCATGTCCTCTCTGTTCCGCCCAAGACATTCACACCATATCTCAGCAACACACACGTAGTCTCGGGGAGTGGTGCCTTTGGGGTTTAGTTCATCGACCAGGAAGTCTCTTCTCTGGTAGAGGTCCATTGAGTCCCAGTTGTCCGGGAGTCGACGCTCCAAGTACGCCTCAATGATGCCTTTCCGTTCATCCGACTCGCTGTGCGAGCTTTGCTCATTTTTGGCTATTTTTTCTGCTTCATGGCTCAAATAGAGTTTTTCCTTGGATTTGTACAGGACAACTGCCTCAGCCCATATTTGGTCTATCTCGTCGTCCAGTTCCATGAACACGTCTTTTTTGGCATTGTTGGGGACCACGTCCACTGGCATGAAGCGTCTGTTGCCAGTGGGGTCTCTCAGGAATTCGCTGTCGTTGGTGGTGCCGAAAAAGACGCATTGCCGGGGATATATCTCAGAAGTTCTGGCATACGCTGGTCGGAATGAGTCTTCGGACTTAGATATGAAATGCTTCACTGACTCAACCTCCGCTTTGCGGAGACCTGAGAGCTCAGCTATTTCAATAAGCCATGCCCCCTGGATCTGCTCGAGAGCCTCCTTTCCTTGGACTGTCAGGAATGTATCGCTAAACCAGGATTTTCCCAATTTTTTGATGAACGTACTTTTGCCGGATCCTTGAGGTCCTACGAGCATAAGCACAAGGTCGAATTTGACCCCGGGATTCATAACTCGGGCAACTGCTCCAACCAGCATCTTGCGGATGGCTTCGCGAGAGTAGATGTTGTCGTCAGCCCCCATGTAGTCAATCAGGAGTTTGTCTACCCGTTGGATCCCGTCCCATTTGAGGTCATTGAGGTAGTCCAAAATCGGGTGGAAGTGGTTGCGTTCAAATTCCAGAGCCATGGCATCGTCGATCTTTAGCGAGGACGTTATTCCGTATACGCAACCCAAATAGTTCCTGACCCCGGAATAGTCTACATTCTTGACCGGCTCCGGCTTAACAACCCGACGCCATGGGAGATTCCCGAAAACGTACCTCTTCCCGTCAAAGTCGTTTTGTCTGAACAGTCTTTTGAATCGGGGATCGTTTGCAAATATGAGGTTGAGGTTGGCATCCGACGAGAGGTATGCCCCCCGGGTGTCGACCTCCAGCTCCTTCATCCACTCGACACTCTCAGCCTCCGGGTCAACCTCCTTTTCGACTACTTCTTCCTGAGTCCGGTCATGCTCTGGATCGGCAAACTCGTACTTGGCACTGTTGATGTGGTCGTTGGCAATGGTTGTCTTAGTGTCTGGGTCATTGCGTACGAACTCCTCCATTGCTGACACACTTGGCAACTTCGACGAGGGATCCTTGACCTTGTCGTCAAGGTGGCCGAATTTGTGTATGCGGACCAAGTCAAACGCATTGCAAAGTTTACCCCCACACGGGTCAGTTCCATGATGGGAATAAGCGAACTTGTCCTCATACACGATAAGACCAGCCGAAGCACTTCCTTTTGTGTAAGTGTATCGGCCCTCCAATGCTGATGGGACATAGGTGTCAGGGAGAAAAGTCTCTATTGCTTCGGGTATGGAGTACGTCCTACAGAACGCTCCTATGAGCCCCCTCTTTATGGTTGGGTCCTCCTGCTTCTTAACGACTCTGTCGACAGCTTCGAAACGGGACGAAGCTGTGGGCCAAAGTGACGAGTCCTTCCAGTCGGCATAGGAGTTGAGAACCTCATCAGCATCAATCCATGGACCGTCCTGAACCTTAAAGTAGTAGTCCATGTCCTTCGGCGTAGAAGGCCAGAACATGAGTCGGTTGGTCTCGAAAGTTGAATTGTCGAAAAGGTCTATGCCGATTATCCCGGCAATTTTTCGGCTTATGGCCACATACTCATCAGCCGTGACTTCTCTGCTCAGTGGCATTATTAGTCGGTACCGGGGAGACGCATCTGAGTGTTTGTGAGTCCCATGCAGAACAGCTGCATTGTCAAACTGGAGAGTAAAGTCATCCCAGAGGTCTTTGTGGGCAAAGTCCAAGTCGAGCGTCATCAACTGTCTGTGGACCACATTGGCCGGACTTCTTTTGCCCCCTCTCAGGTAGCCCCCTACATATCCGCCTACGTCCTTTATTCTAAGCTGGTCCTCCTTGCTTGCAGAAACAAACTCCTTGAATGTTTCAGTGGTCTTGTTCTCCTCCCCGAGTCGACTGACCAATTCAGACCATTTCAGTTTCTTGTTGCTCCATACTTTTGATCTTGCACTCAGCCCGATTGCAATATCAAGTTCCCCGTCGTATGTCATTAGTCTTTCTTATAAAATTTAGTAACGTATCCGTCTGCTTTGAGAGGTAATCCCATTGGCAAGCAGTTCAGCCAAGGAAGATCCTCTCCCATAACTCTACACATAGTTTCCAGACAATCCCCGGCTCTGTCTTCGTCTACCTCTGCAATGGCTTCATCATGGACGTGCATTACTATTTCGAAGTCTTTCATAATGCTTAGTCTGTACATTGCTTCGGCGAGAAGATCCCGGGAGATTGCCTGGACTATGTTCTCCACCAATTTGCCCCCGTATGTCTCTACCTCGGTCCATCCTACTGACTGGACCATGCCGTCGTAGACAATGCCAATCTGCCCGAACCTGTTGGGTCTCACACGGGGATTTCTGTAGTATAATTTTCTCCCAGCCGGGAGAGCTATCGTCAAATTGGTCCCGTCATGTTCAAAGACTAGACAACTTACTTTCTTGGTTTTCCTGGTCTGGACGCACTCGATGGCCTTCTCGTTCACCTCCGCCCAAAACTCAACAATTTTAGGATTGGCTCGGCGCCAAAGAGCTACGATGGAGTACATTTCCTTTTTGGACAGCTTCTTCTCCTTGTCCATCTTCTCCATTGCATTGACAGATCCTTCATAACCGAGTGCCAATTCTGCCGTCTTACCCCGCTGTCTGAGGTCCGATCCTTTCGTAACCTGCTCAATCGGAACCCCGAACATGAGTGATGCTGATGCCTCATAGATCTTGCCATGAGTGTTGAAGACGTCGAGTCGCCACTTCTCCTGAGCTAACCAGGACAGGACTCGGGCCTCAATAGCACTAAAGTCGGCTACTGCAAACATTTTACCCTCCGGGGCTATGAATGCTGTTCGAATGAGTTCGGACAAAACATTCGGGATATTGCCGTAACACATTTCGATGAGGTCGTAGTCTCCTTTCTCTACCATGCTCCGAGCAAGACTCAAGTCCTTCATGTGGTTTTGGGGGAGATTCTGGAGCTGGATCATACGACTCGACCAACGTCCTGTTCTGTTGGCCCCGTAAAACTGGAATAACCCGTGAGCTCTCTGGTCTTTGGCAGCACAATTGAGCATAGCAATGTACTTCTTAGTTGAGGTCTTGGACAGTGCAAGCCGACCAGCGAGAACCTCCTTGACCAGATCGGGAGCCTCCGGATTGTTTTTCAGATATTCTAGGATTTCGGGCTTTTCCAGTGCAGGGAAGTTGAGTCCGAAATTAGTGCTGAGCCACGTCTTCAACTGGGCCAAGCTGTTCGGGTTATCCAAGCCCGTCAGTTCCTTCATCCGGTCGGTCATCTCCTCCGTGTATACCTCATCGAAAGAGATAGCGTTTCCGGCCATGTCGAGATCGATCAAGATGCCCCGGTCATTGATGCTTTGGTCTACGAGGTAGTTCCGACGTTCGAACTCCGGGAATGGGAATTGGTCCAGCTGTTCCACGATGTCGCGTTCGGCAATCACGTCATATTCGGCATACGTCTTGAATTCGCTCCACTTGTCAGGGTCGTCGTCCGGCATGTTCCGAGTCCTCATCCCGTTGGACTTGGTTGGCTTGCACGGGGAACAGAAAAACCGGATTAAAGCTTTACCGGTCGACTTCTTCCCGTGCTCCCCGAGGACCAACGCCTTGGAGAGTTCATCCAGAGCCAAAGGCAGTCCGCAATAGGCTGCTTTGGTCATTGAGCAATACAATTGATCGATCGGGATAGGTAGTCCTATACGCTTAAATACGAGTCTCTCAAATACAGCGTTATGAGCCCATTTCTCAATCCCCGGATCAGTTAAAGCGGAGATGAAATAGTCGGGGAGCTCCTCTCCTTTGGCCAGATCAATCACCTGAACGGGAGAGGTGTCAAAGGCGAAAGATACTATAAGGAGCTGAAAGCCCCCCGATTCTATGTATTTATAGGCGCCCGTGGACTTAATGTCCTCCGGGCTATATGTTTCCGTATCGAAATATAAGCGTCTCGGCATGTTAATTATTGTTAAATTTGTTGCTGGGCGGGGATTCGAACCCCTAATCCCGAATAAGACCCAGCATACCAACCTACATAAGGTCGTCGTCCCACGGGTTCTGGCCGAAGTCTTCTTCTGCCGAAGAACCCCCGGAGAGACGTTCTCCGTCAGCCAACTTCTGGAGGTTGTTCAGCCCGCAAGCAACGCCTTTGTTGCCATTGGTGTTGAAGGCGTAGAAGTTGATCGACGCCCGGCCATAGCATCCGGAGTAGAAATCCTCTTTTTCGATGATGGGGTTGAGGTTGATGTCCACGATGCCAGGACGGTTGTCCGAGTTGGCATTGACGAACATGTGCCCAGCATACTCCGGGTTGTCCGGTCTTTCGGTGTCCCCGTCACGGAGGGGATTCTTCCACGTAGGGGGAATCTTGCCACCCAATTTGGCGATGCCTTCTTTGAGAGCCGTGTCGATGGCCTCCTTGACCCGAGCCAGAGTTGCCGAGTCAGACTTCGGGATGAGGATGGACACCGAGTATTTTGCTCGGTCGGAACCCTCCATTGCACGGGGTTCCCATACGTTGGCGTAACTGAACCGGACTTTGCCGGTTACTACTTTGGTTGTTGCACTCATAGTTGTGAAGTTTAGTTATTAGAAAAATCGAGTTTTGCCTGTTCAATTCCCATTGCCGGACGCTTGTCAGACTCGGGGACGAGAGTGGGTTTGCCAGGAGCTTTGATGACGAGGTCCCCGACCAGTGAATCGAAGTCCTTTTTGAGGAGCTTCTCGATTGCCGGGATTCCGGCCAGTTTGACAACTTGGAACTGATCCGGGGTGTAGTCGCATGCGGTAAGAACTTCCTGAACTGCATTCTCATCAGTCCATTTCCGTATTGACCTTCCTTCGACCACCTTATACCCAGGGATCTTCTCGCCCGATATGGCTTTGGAGAGCAGGTGCTCAGATACAGCATTTACCCATTCTTGAAGCATGGGGGCTTGCTCAAAAATCTGAGCGAGCTCCTCAGTGGTTAGGAGTTCGGGCTCTTTGAACTCGTGTTTGGCCAAGTCCAGATTGTGGTCTGCCATCTTGCGACACAAAGCTTTGACTTTACACCACCTGCACCAGTGCCCGACTTGGAGTTCCCCCTCCCCGGAGTAAGCAAGAGCTGCTTTGGGTTTCACTACCTCCTCACCCCATTTGTAGAGGTCTTCGGGGGTAATCTCCCATGACGAGATTCGCTCCTGCCGGGGCTGGACTATAGTCAACTTCACCATGTTGATGTCGTAGACCATTTCAAATTTGGACAATGCCCCAAGAGCATACAGCATCAACTGAGCATTGTTCTCAGCGAAAACCGGCACGCCAGTGCCAAACTTGAGGTCTATGATCTCCATGACCCCGTCAGCGATAATGCAAGCGTCTCCAGTGCCGAATCCTTGTTCGACCCAAGCCGAGAAGTCCAGTCGCTCCTCCAGAAGAACGAGTGCGTCTTTGGTTTTCCGCAGAGCTTCCGTATATTGGTCCGTTACGTACTGGCAATAAGCCATTACGGGCTCATCCATGGCCTCAGTGTAGAGGTCACTCTTCTTCAGCTTCCTGAGTTCAGCAGACGTAACGTCAACAGGCGTTATGCGGAACCTCGCTCGGAGGTAACATTCTGCCATCTCGTGAGCCAGAGTGCCCTCTTCGGCATACTTGGAAGGCTTACCGGTTTCTTCAACTTTTTCCTCCAGTCTGGCACTGGGGGTGCAGTTGATCCACCTGTCTGCCTTTGATGCCGAAAGCATGGCGTGCTTACGAGATGAGTGATTCGGGGCTCCCATTACGCAAGGTCTTTGAGGAATTCGTAGAATGCGTCGTAGTTTCTGGCATCCAGTCCCGTCACATTCTTCGCTCCCAGTTCAGTGAGCTTTGCCCGGATGGTTTCGCGGTGGTTGTCCACCTTACTTGCCAGGAGAGTCCGTATGTCCTGAATGGAGACAGCGGGATCGGAACCCAAAGAGGAGTTCGCATCCATCGGCATGGGTTCGGGCTCCTCAGTCTTTTTGGGGGCTGGAGCCGGAGCCGGAGCCAGCTTCTTCACGTCCTGTGCAGGGGCTGATTTCTTGACGTCAGTCGTCTTGACTGTCACGGGATTTGCTCCGATAACCTGACAGATTTTGCGGACCATTTCGAGATCCTGAGTTTCTTCGAGGTTTGCCTCGAACTTAATTTCTACTTTCATTGGCTTGATGATTTTTGATTATGGTGTTCAGAAGTTCAATGTACTTGCTGAGAGGTATAGCCGGGTCATGGAGAACAGTTTCATGAAACAGGGACCCGAGGTGGAACACCTTCGTCTCTCCCGTTTTGACCGATAACTCGGCTCTGTAGTTCCCGTTTGTCAGAATACATGTCTCTCCTTTAAACTCGGAGTTCCATGCTCCTCTGTAGAGATCGTCGACAGATACACGGAGCCAAGCTGCTAAACGGGAGACTTGCTCCGAATTCAACAAGGTTTTTCCGTTGAGAACCCGGTTGAGAGCTGCTCGGGGGAACCGGTTATCGGGGAACAGAATTTCTGCCACTTCTTGAAGCCTGAGCCCTCTCTGTTCAATTAATTCTCTGAGATTGATAGTCATTGTGTTGTTCATGTTGTTTATCCCAAATATAATCAATTTCCCCCGATATTGAAATTTTTTCAATCTTTTTAGTGAAAAATGTTTACTTGGTGAGGAGGTAGACCACCTGAGCAATAAATATGCTCCTCCTGCTGGGGTTGACCCGGGCATATACTTCTCGTAGAGGCTCAATGGCTTTCTCAAGCTTGAGGTCCTCTCCTTTCCTCTTTAACTCCTTGAGAGCCTTATAGACCCGGGTCCTTTCCTGCCATTCCCGAACTTCGGCTTTGTCGTTCCACCAACCAGACACGGGGACAAATTTTGAGCTGAGCACATAGGCAGATTTTCCGTCCTCTGAAAACGGCTGTTGAGTGATGGCTCCCGGAGTACAGTTGGGGTTGATCTTCTTCTCGAACGAGATGGGCTCCATGTATGTAGGTCCCTCCCCGGGAAGCTTGTCCATTTTCATGTAGTGGAATCCGAACTCGTCTTCATACTTGAATACTACGTATTTTTCAATCTTTTTCATGGTTATCTGTTTAAGGTTCTTGCTGATATTCTGCATTTCTCGCCGAAGTAGGTAAATGTCTGACCGTTAGCTGCAATGTCTTTCAGTTCAGACTCAGTATAAGACTCATACTCGCCTTCAATATTGATTCGAGTGGCTCCTTGGGAGTTAGCCAAAGCTCTGAAAGAAGTGAAGACCCCCTCCACGTATCCCATTCGAGTGACGATAAGTACTGATTTTACTGCTCTCATAGTTATGTAGGTTTTTTTGTTTACACTACAAATATAATACTTCTGCGGTAAATACTACGATAAAATCAGCATTTTTTTCCGTTTGTTTTGAGAAGTCCCATCAATATCATCTCGAGAGGGTTGGGTGAAGCTGGTTCTGACTGTCTTTGGTATTCCACCAATTTCTCCCACATTGAGCCAGCTTTAAATCCGATGAATGCCAGGAGCTTCTCCTTTCTTGTGAGAGGTTTGTCGGTTTTAATGCCAAACTGGTCAAGAATAGACTGAATCCCTTCATTGACAAAATCCGACTGATTGGTAACTGATTCTCTGTGAATAACTCCGAGGAGAACCTCTCCCACATTGCTGGGGTCTTTCAGCTCCTTGGATACGATTCCGTTATAATAGTTGTCCGATTTGGGGTCCGGATCTGCCGGGAGGTCCCAGTTGAATTTTTCTTCCATGTTTTACTATTCGTTAATTCCATACTTACCGCAGACGTATGCTTCGCCAGTCTTGAAGCCCATGCAGACGAGAAGAGCCTCTCGTTTGGTTAAGGTGTTGTCCATGCCGGACAATTCGTTTGCTAACTTAACCATCTCCAACAAGACTGAAGAAACATGACTAACTGTCTCCTCGTCAAGGCTGTCCACTCTCTTCTGCATCCTGTCTACGATCTCTACTGCTTTGTCGGCGTCCATCCCCGGTCCGATGAGACTGGAGAAATAGTCTTCTCTGATTGCCGGCCGTGCCGGCTCATTCCATGCGATTTTTTTCATTGTGTTCTATTTTGTTTGTTGAAAACCTTTTCGTTGGATGAGGTCCTGGAGCTCCTCTTCTGTGTAGCAGGTGGAGATGAACCCGTTGCTGAAATAGAGGTCGAAAGTACCCGAAGGAAGCTGGGTAACCTTAAGTCCTAAACCGTTGCTATTAATGTAATTTGTAGTTGTCATTGTCTTATCCTTTTGTTTGTATCACAAATATAAGAAAAGTTTTTTGAAGTAAAAAATTTTTTGATTGAAAAATGAGAAAAAAAGTTGGGACCCCTATTTTGGGGTCCCGAGAATTAAAACTGTTTGAACCCGTAGTGGTTGAGTTTATGCTTCAGGAGCTGGGGTTTCATGTAGCCCATGTCCAACCCGGTTCCTATCATATTTACGAACGGGATTCGGCTGGTGATGAAGACCTCCATCTCGGATCCCCCGGGGGTCCTGTACCTATTAATAAGTACGTGCTCCTCCGTGAGGGGGTCAAACCTGTCTTTTACATTGGCTGCCCATTTCCGGGTCATCCCGTTTTTCAGTAGGATGGTCCTGAGTTCCGTCATGGTGTAGCAGAAGGTGTGGACTCCGTTGTTGAAGGTAAGGCTGAATGCCCATTTAAACTGTCCGGAAGTGAATTTGTTGATCTTGAGTTCGAGTCCCTGATTGTTGGTGTAGGTGATGGTTTTCATATTGTAATTTGTTTTTGTTTGTATCACAAATATAATACTTCTGCTACAAATACTACGATAAAATGCTGGAAAAATAGCAGAGAAACAATAAATTTTTCATTGTTTCTCCCCTAAGTGATTGACACTCAATGGGTTAGGCCCTAAAATCACCCTCGGAGAAACAATGTAAACAATGATTTCTATATAACCTTTTTATGGGGGGTCTTATCCTCTTTAAGAACACTATTATCCAATATTAGAACACATATTCCCTATTCAGGTCTTCCTCCTAAATTATTGTTTACATTGTTTACAAGGGCCTAAATCATTGATATTCAATCGATTATAGAGAAACAATGATTGTTTATTATTGTTTCTCATTGTTTACTGCTGGTCCCTGCCACTGGGGCCAATATCCCCGGCTTGGGGACACAAAAAACCCGGACTTCCCTAAGCCCGGGACGGAGTAGTTTCCTAAAATTTCCAGCTAAAGCCGACCTCATACCCCGATCGGGTCAGCTCGAAGTCCCGCATATAGGATATGTCTACTCCGAAATTCCTGTAATATATGCCTCCCCCAGCCCCAACCTGCCCGAATGAGTTAGCTGAAGCTCTCAGAAAGGGGGACCATTTCGGGGACCTCGTTTCTTTGATTTGTTCTCGAACGGGGATATACTTGTACGTAAGATGCTGGAGAGTGTTGTATTGGACTGTAGCTTCCCAGTCAAATTGGCCAATTTTGGGATCTTTGAAGAATGTTCCAGCGTATTTCCTGGTCGTATTCCAGTCCAATATTGTCCTTTTTACGCTCTCCAGAGTATCCACCTCCTTTTGGTCCTCCCCAAAACCCCCTCCATTTGTGATTTCTGGGGGTGTTTGGGGAACCTTTTCCTCCTGGCCCTTATAGATATATATCAATTTGATTGGATTCCTAAAACCCTCCCATTTTGGAACCAAATCCGGGACTTTGACCTCCCCCTGAATTGGGGGTAAATCGACGTACTTTATAACGGTCTTTTCCTCGACTGTTTTACGCCCGATTATAAAGCCTATACCTACAAGAACTATTGTGCAGAGTACTCTCTTTAGTAAGTCCATATCGTGTCCTGCGGGAGGGTTTTAGAAGCATCTACGTGGATAAAATTCCCGTCGATGCCTATCCTCCGGATCCGCAATGCAATGGCTGCCTGGAGGATCTTCATCCGATTGGGGCCCGAGGCACACCGGATGTCCACTGCCAAACCTTCGGTGTGAGCACTGTTACCTGACCGTCCTTTGGCCTTATCGTGTTCTTTGGAACGATAAGCGCAATTGAGGACGAGGGGGATGCCTGCCTTTTCGCGGAGGTCATCCAGTAGATCGAGAAAATCCTGGTCCATGTCTTCAATGGAGCAGGACGGGTTGCATCGCTCGAATTCTTCGGGCTTAAAATACTTACTTGTCTTCATGGCATTCAAAGTCTATTTGAGTTTTCTTGCTGACAGATCTCTCCATGTATGACCGGAGAGCCCGGAATATGGGATGATTCGAAATGATTGCGGAGTTCTCCAGAAAGCTCCAAAACTCTGTTCCGACGATGAAGGCAGCGAAGAAGTTGGCAAGGTTGAGACCCCCCAAGTTCGGGAGGACATGCATGTCAAGCATGTAGGCCATGCCAATACCGATAATGCTGAGCCCCAACTTCCAACACGTGTCCCACATTTTCTCGCTTTTGAACACATATTTTTGATGGGCTCGTTTGTAGCGCTTGTAGTCAGCAATATTTCCAGTTATGAAGTCGACGATAATGGCAATACAGACACAGAGGATAAGGACCTGGACCGGAGCTAAAAGCCCCCAAAACCCTACAATGCTCCCGCATATCCATTTTCCCGCTCTCATGACTTCCTCCTCCATATCTATTAAACTTATAATTTATTACGTCCTATAATCATTTTACGAGACGGGGACTCCTTGTATTCAGTACATGGAGTCAGTAACCGCAGAGCTTTAAGGTGATTTATAGCCTTCTCGAGGTAGGCTTCCCCGATGTTCCGTGCTTCGTTCGAGCTACGGATGATGATGTTGTCTTCTACTCGAGTGCTGAATTCGCCATCTTTGTACCTCACCCCGAAGGCAGTGGGGTTGATTGGATTGTTGACGATGAATCTGGAATACGCAATGTATGCAATGGCGATCTTGAGTCCTTCGCTTCGACCATCCCCGGAACAGCCACCATCATAATACCCGCCTTCCATGGCGGCAGTGTACTGATCTTTTGTAATGGTTACGTCCCCGTATTGGAAAGGACCGGGGCCGGAAAAGTCTGTCTCGTCGAGCCATCTGTAGAGATTGGCTCCTATGGCATCCACCAGTCTGAGAGTCTCAGCCTCCCGGACATATGGCTCCAGCCTGGCCGGGTCGTTGATGTTCTCGGCTATCGGCCGAACATTCCGAAGGTCGTTAGAGTTGAGTATCATCGGGCATGAGTTTTATAATCTCCTCGTCGTAAAGCCCATAAATGAGCTTGAGCATGTTTCTCTTCTGAACAGTGGAGAGCATCTGGTCCCGGATAATCTCCAGTACCTGAGTCATGTTGTCCTTGCCAATTCTGTCTGCTATAGACTCGCCGGCATTGTAAGTGAGAGACTGAATAGCGAAGTCGGGATTTTCCAAAGGAGCCCACCAGTACTCAAAGATCGATACGAAAGTCTCCTCCAGCTGCTGACGCTCCCGGACTGTAACAGAGTTGTAGTACTTGTAGGCATTGGTCATGAGATCAGCCCCAAAGTTAGCCCCCACGTCAACAGCTCGAAGAATGGGAGGCTGCTTGAAGGCTTGACCAATGTTCTCCGGGATGACTCTCTGCGTTACTTCGAATGCTTTGTCATAGTTCTCCCCGGAGAACCTTATGAACTGGGGCACCTCATCTTTGGACTTGCACTGTATGTACCACAATTGAGAGGTGTTCTCGTCTCCTTGGAACTTGTTGAGCTCTTCCTGGGTCTCATTGACTTGGGACTCGTCCTGGGTCTCATCTTTGATGTCTACCAAAATTCCCGCTGTCAGGAAGTTGGAGCATGCGTTTCGACCAGCTACGTTAGCAAGTGCTTCCTCGGTCCTCATGTCGGTCATCTCAGCGATGAATATGGGGATCGGGTAAGAGGGACTGCCTTCCGAGTCCCCGGAGAAGTAGAGGATCTGGCCATTGTAGTTGTCCCATCCGCCAGCCTCTTCCACCTGGTTGAGAATGACCTCCGGATCCGGGTTGAAGAGGTGAAACCACTCAATGTCAGACGGCGACCACCGGGACCTCGTCTTGTCTCGGTGACCCCAGTCGGGGTGATATGCCGTCCGGCCAATGAATCCATCGTCGTCTGCCTTCTCCAGTCGTAGGGATTCGAATGGGATGTGGTGGATCGAGCTGACTCGGAAATTCATGTTGTAGTTAACATGAATTGCGAATCCATGCCATAACGTGAAGTCTTTGCAGACCATTCGAAGGGTCTTATCGAGCTTTTCCCCCTCCTTATTGACCCGGAGCTTATATACCCCGGGGTCTTTGAACCCGTGACCGTATACGAAGTCATTATATATGCTTACACAGGCATTGCCTGTCTTCGAAGCCTGAACTATCTCACTGACTGTCTGGGGAAAGTCATTGGTGTCTCCGTATGTCTGAATGCCATACTGCTTCCAGTCTCGGGATATGAACTGAGGAGCTGATTTGATTTGTGCAACTTTCATACTGGCATAGTTTTAATAGTAGGAGGGACGGGAAGCGACCCCGTCCTATTACCAGTCCTATTTGGACCCTCCTTTTTTGGCTCCCTTCTTGGGAGTCTCTGAAACGGGATTGACTATCCGGTTGTAAGCCTCTTCGATCTCCCCGGCAGACATTTGCGAGTCTGCATAGGCTTCTTTGATGGCTTCCAGATCCATCCCGGCGTCGATGAACTCCTTCACCTCGGTGTCGATGTCGGCGGGCTTCTCCTCGGTCTTCTCCTCGGTCTTCTCCTCGGTCTTCTCCTCGGTCTTCTCCTCGGTCTTCTCC
>ERZ826613.2062-NODE-2062-length-21075-cov-4.643197_pt1 | contig 21075 bp, 18 predicted proteins | sample MGYA00519925_ERZ826613 | MGnify/ENA primary metagenome ERZ826613 (study PRJEB31778, sample SAMEA3449236) | human gut metagenome | biome: human gut; feature: human-associated habitat; material: faeces | place: United Kingdom | collected 2010/2012 ... | reverse complement strand
AATTCCGGTATATTTTTATTATACCACATTGTCTAACAAAAGGGGAGCATTTCATCAATCTCCTCTCATTGATACTAACACAAAAGCTCCATCTCATCGTCTACCATGACAGATGGCTCTATTTCTTCAACGGAAAATACTTTGAACCGTGTCCGTCTAGCCAAGAACTGCATTGTATTCTCCGTGAATTGTGTGAGGCAGCTGCTTACCTTTGGAAACGTTTTTCCGTACACGACAAGACCGTAAAGCGATTGCTGAGCCATGTGCAGCAAAACACTGTCAAAGTGGATTATCCGCCGGATATCAGCAAGTATGTTGTCTTTGAAAACGGCGTCCTGAATCTGGACACCTTAGAGCTGGAAGACTTTACACCGCAGAAATTCTTTACCAGCATGATCCATGCGGACTGGCTTGCGGAAAACAAAGCCTGCCCGGAATACGAAAAGGTCATCAACACCTACACCAATCACGAAGTGCCGCTGAACAAGCGAATCAACGAAGTCCTGGGCGTTTGCCTGACCAACGATATCGTCAAGAAACTGTTCTGCTTTTTGGGTGTGACCAACTCCGGCAAGACCTTTCTGCTGAGTTTTCTGATGCGTCTGTTCAACAACTCAGCAACCGTTACCATGCAGCCAAACGACCTGGGTCGCCAGTTTGCACCCAGCATGATCTATGGAAAGTCCCTTTGCTGCTGCATGGACATGGACTCTGCACCGCTGAACACCAAGGCGACCGCCTTTCTCAAGGGCATCTCCGGCGCTGATATACTCTCATCGGAATTCAAGGGCGAAAACGGCAGTGTCCCGTTCCAAAGCCGTGCGCACATCATCAACGCCTCCAACTATGACATTACCACGAAGATGCCGGATGCGGCATTTGATATGCGTAAGCTTGTGATCCCGTTCAAGCACAGACTGACCGACAATGCAGAGCCCTTTGAGGTACTGATGGACAATCTGGAGCGTGAGAAGGCAGCCATTGTGAGAAAGCTGATTCTGGCGTACAAGGCGCTCAAGGACAACCACTACGAATTCAGCGACTCCGAAGAGGGCGAAAGCTATGACAGCTATGTGCCGCCCACGGCAGTCAACCGCAGCACCAGCAAGTCTCTGGACTTCTTCTTTACGGCTTGTTATGTACGCACCGAGAACGACAATGACTACATTTTCACCGAAGATATGTACGCCGATTACAAGGAATATGCCCTGGATGAGAGCTACGCGTACTGCTTCCCGAACTACGATGCCTTTACGAAGGCTGTCAGAGCAGAGCTGCAACTGAAGTCCGGCCGCAAGCGTAAAAGCAGCGATGCCAACCCCAAGCGCTGCTACCTTGGCATCAAGCGAAAAGCACTGGTGACAGAAGAGCAGACGGCGGAAGACTGAGTTTCCGCTCCGAAAGCACAAATCACCCGAATTTAAAATGTTTTTTTACCCGATGGAAGGTGATCCATCGGGCTTTTTTGATGGTGCAGAAAATGCTGCTTTTTCGTTCCCCCAGCGCGAATTTCTGCGTAATTGGCAGATATTCCGACGGGAAATTGACAATATGAACAGAAAAAATTAATTTTTTGGTGTTATTTTTTCGGTTTGTGAGCGTATTTGTCGAGGGATTTGCTTGACACTTGTGGGGGCGTGTGGTATAATTGTTTTATATAGGTGTAGGCAGATGGCAGAAGTGAGTTTAGAAGCACTTCTGAAAGTGCCTTTGGGAACTCTTTGGGAGTTCTTTCGTTTTGATTGTTTTAAGTATCTTTGATTAGAAAATTAAAATACGAATAAAACTTCAGGGTAAAAGGAATTACAAATGAGCAGATATTTTGGAACAGATGGTTTCCGTGGAGAAGCAAATATCAATCTAACCGCAGATCATGCCTATAAAGTGGGCAGATTTTTAGGCTGGTATTTTGCCGAAAAAAATAAACGTGAAGGAAAAAACGAAAGATCGCGCATCGTAATCGGAAAAGACACCAGAAGATCGAGCTATATGTTTGAGTATGCTTTGGTTGCTGGCATTGTTGCAAGCGGAACAGATGCGTACATGATGCACGTTACAACGACCCCTTCCGTTGCCTACATTGCAAAGGTTGACAATTTTGACTGCGGCATTATGATCTCTGCAAGTCATAATCCCTACTATGACAATGGCATAAAGCTTATCAATTCCAAAGGCGAAAAGATCCAGGATGATGTTATCGGATATATCGAAGATTACATCGACGGCGAACTTGAAATCTTTGGTGAGACTTATCAGGAACTTCCCTTTGCCCTGAAAGAAAATATCGGTGAAACGGTAGATTATATTTCGGGCAGAAACCGATATATTGGTTATCTGATTTCATTGGGCATTTATTCTTTCCGTGGAATAAAGGTTGCCTTGGATTGTGCAAATGGTGCCTCATGGAATATTGCAAAGGCAGTATTTGATGCACTCGGCGCAGATACATATGTCATCAACAACGAACCAAACGGTATCAATATCAATTCTGATGCAGGTTCTACGCATATCGAAGGGCTGCAAAAATATGTAGTAGCGCATAAGATGGACGTTGGATTTGCTTATGACGGCGATGCTGACAGATGCTTTGCAGTGGATGAAAAGGGCAACGTATTAAACGGAGACAGCATTCTTTATGTATACGGAAAGTACCTAAAGAAGCACGGTGAATTGACTGGAAATACTGTTGTCACAACTGTTATGTCTAATTTCGGTCTCTATAAGGCTTTTGATAAACTCGGCATTGATTACGCCAAGACAGACGTCGGCGATAAATATGTATACGAGTATATGGCAAAACACGAATCCGCAATTGGCGGAGAAGAATCGGGGCACATTATCTTCTCGAAATACGCCTCCACTGGCGACGGTATCTTGACAAGTCTGAAAATGATGGAAGCTATGATCTCTGAGAAGAAAAAAATGAGCGAACTGACAGACGATCTTGTGATCTATCCGCAAAAGCTCGTCAACATCCGAGTGAAAAACAAAGCAGAAGCAAGAAATGATGCGGATGTTCAGAAAAAACTGAAAGAGGTATCAGAAAAAATATCTGACAGCGGACGTATTCTGCTGCGAGAGTCCGGGACAGAACCTGTTGTAAGAGTTATGGCAGAAGCTGAGACAATTGAATTGTGCGAACAGTATGTCAATGAAGTGGCTGACATGATAAGAAGCAAAGGATATGAAGTAAAATAGGGAGAATGTTGTTATGTGTGGAATCGTTGGATTTAATGGCGTGAGACAAGCAGCACCAGTATTGCTAGATGGATTGTCAAAGCTGGAATACAGAGGCTATGATTCAGCCGGCATTGCAGTCAGAAACGGCACTGATGCAGTAGAAGTAATCAAGGAAAAAGGCAAGCTGAAAGTTCTCCAAAACATGACAGATAACGGAAAAGCTGTGAAAGGCTGCTGCGGTATTGGTCATACCAGATGGGCAACGCACGGCGAACCGTCCGCTTTGAATGCACATCCCCATGCAAGTGATGACAACAATGTCATTGCGGTCCACAACGGCATCATTGAAAACTATCAGGAATTGAAGGAAAAACTGACAAAAGCAGGATATACTTTCAAATCCCAGACAGATACCGAGGTTGCAGTAAAGCTGATCGATTATTACTACAAGAAATACAATCAAGGACCTATCGATTCAATTTGCAGAGCAATGTACAGAATTAGAGGTTCCTATGCACTCTGTGTTATGTTCAGCGACTATCCCGAAGAAATATATACCGCACGAAAAGACTCCCCTATGATCATCGGCGTTGCGGATGGTGAAAGCTATGTTGCATCAGATGTTCCTGCAATTTTGAAGTATACAAGAAAAGTATACTACATCGGAAACCATGAAATCGCTAAACTTGAAAAAGGGAAAGTGACTTTCTACAACATTGACCGAGAAGAGATCCAAAAGGAACTGACGGAAATTAAATGGAATGCGGAGGCTGCTGAAAAGAGTGGCTATGAGCATTTCATGCTCAAGGAAATTCACGAGCAGCCAAAGGTTGTCAGAGACACCATCAATTCTGTTGTGAAGGATGGTGTGATAAACTTCGACTGCATTCAAGATGTCGACATCAAGAATATTGAGCAGATATACATTGTAGCCTGCGGTTCTGCTTATCATGTTGGAATGGCAGCACAGTATGTGATCGAAGAATTGACCTCTCTTCCTGTAAGAGTTGAGTTGGCATCTGAATTCAGATACAGAAAAATGAAGCTGATTCAGAACAGCCTTGTTATCATCATCAGTCAGTCCGGTGAAACCGCTGACAGTCTTGCCGCTTTAAGAATGGCAAAAGAAAAGGGCGTAAAAACACTGGGCATAGTCAATGTTGTTGGCTCATCCATCGCTAGAGAAGCAGACAGCGTTTTCTACACACTGGCAGGGCCTGAGATCTCGGTTGCCACAACAAAGGCATACAGCACACAGCTTGTTGCCGTGTATCTGCTTGCTTTACAGTTTGCAAAGCTGAGAGATGAGATTGAAGATGACAAGTACAAGGAATATATTGATGAGATCAATACGATTCCCGAAAAAATAGAAAAAATACTGGAGGACAAAGAAAGAATCCAGTGGTTTGCATCAAAGCTTGCAAATCTGAAGGATGCGTTCTTTATCGGAAGAGGTATTGATTATGCGATCGGACTGGAAGGCAGTCTGAAGCTCAAGGAGATTAGCTACATACATTCAGAGGCATATGCAGCCGGGGAATTGAAGCACGGTCCAATCAGTCTTATCGAGAACGGCACAATGGTATTCAGCATTGCCACACAGCAGGATCTGTATGAGAAAACTGTGAGCAACATGGTTGAGGTAAAGAGCCGTGGTGCGCAGCTCATGGGGCTTACAACATACGGAAATTACGAAATGGAAGATACAGCTGATTTCACAGTGTATATTCCAAAGATAAATCAGCTCTTTGCAGGAAGTCTGGCGGTTGTTCCTACACAGCTTATCTCTTACTATGTCTCTGTGGCTAAGGGAATTGACGTGGATAAACCGAGAAATTTGGCGAAGAGCGTTACGGTGGAGTAAAGAGGAATATTCAAAAAAAGGAGAGATACAAGTGAAAGTAGTTCTGATGGCTGGAGGCAGAGGCTCACGAATCTCTGAGTTGTTTCCAGATATCCCAAAGCCATTAATTTCCATAGACGGCGTTCCAGTATTAGAACGAGAAATTATATCTCTACGTAATCAAGGATTTACAGATATTATTCTTACAATCGGCTATATGGCCGAAAAAATACAAGCTTATTTTGGTGATGGATCCAAGTTGGGGGTAAACATTGAATATTTTATAGAGAACACACCACTTGGCAATGCTGGCGCATTATTCTTTTTAGACTTAAAAGAAGATTTTTTGCTCCTAAACGCTGATGCAGTATTCGATGTGGATTTTAACAGAATGGTTCAGTATCACAAAAAAAAGCACGGTCTAGTTACATTGTTCACCCATCCAAATTCTCATCCATATGATAGCGGATTGATAATTTCTAACAGCAATGATCAAGTTGTAAAGTGGTTGGCTAAAGAAGATGAAAGACCTTCTTATTACAAAAATCGTGTAAATGCAGGTCTTCATGTCATTTCACCAAAAGCACTTAAAATTTGTAAAATTGATAAAAGTAAAATTGGCAAGGAAATCAATGGAAAAATACAAAAAATTGATCTTGATCGTCAAATTCTTAAACCGCTTTGTTCAACAGGTCAAATGTATTGTTATGATTCACCAGAATATGTAAAAGACATGGGCACACCAGAAAGATACCATTCCGTATGTAGTGATTTTGAAAATGGAGTAGTCCAAAGTAAAAATTTAAAAAACAAACAAAAGGCAATCTTTCTTGACAGAGATGGAACAATAAACAAGTATGTTGGTTTTTTACGCAATATTGATCAAATGGAACTTTTGCCTGATGCAGCAGAAGCAATTAGCCTAATAAATACGAGTAGTTACCTCGCTATAGTTGTCACCAATCAGCCTGTAATAGCCAGAGGCGAAGTAACATATGACGAATTGGATGAAATACACAATAAAATGGAAACGCTTCTTGGAGAAAAAGGTGCATACATTGATGGATTGTATTTTTGTCCGCATCATCCTGATAGTGGATATGATGGCGAAATTTCAGAACTGAAATTTGAGTGTGAGTGCAGAAAGCCCAAGCCAGGAATGTTGCTGAAAGCTTCAAAAGACTTTAATATTGCACTAGAGAAATCATGTATGATTGGCGATTCTGATTCAGACATTCAAGCCGGAATAGCTGCGGGGTGCAAAAGTATAAAAATCACAGAAGGTGGCCTATTAGAGGCTGTAAAGGGTATTTTAAATGATTATAACTAAAACACCGTTTCGTATGTCCTTTTTTGGTGGCGGAACCGATATGGAAGACTATTTTAAAGCCAACGGCGGCGCAGTTCTCTCTACAACTTTTGATAAGTATTGTTATGTAAATGTACGACATTTGCCACGCTTTTTTGATTATTCTACAGAATTGTCTTATTCAAAGACAGAAAGAGTAACAGACATAGATGACATCCAACATCCTGCAATAAGAAACGCAATGAAAATGCTGGATATGCACGAGATCAGACTTACATACGAGGCTGACTTACCGGCACGTTCTGGTTTAGGAACAAGTTCTTCTTTTGCAGTAGGTATGTTAAATGCATTCTATGCACTTAAAGGCAAGTATGCTGATAAGAAAAAACTTGCTGATGAGGCAATTCATTTGGAGCGAGTTCTCTGCAATGAAGCTGGTGGTTGGCAAGATCAAATAGCAGCGTCATTTGGAGGTTTCAACAGGATTAATTTTGATTCTGATGGATACGAAGTACTCCCTCTTATCATTTCGCCAGAAAGAAAAGAAAAACTAAACAACAACCTCTTGATGTTTTTTACAGGATTTACACGTTTTTCTTCAGATGTTCAAAGGGCAAATAATGTTAGCGGTACAGAAGACAAAAGACTGAAATTAAAGAAAATGTATGATTTAGTCAATGATGCCGAAGCTGTACTGACTGATAAAAACCAGGATTTGGATGATTTTGGAAGACTGCTTGATGTAACCTGGAGATTGAAAAAAGGAACTGGTTCTGCTATAAGTACAGGAAACACAGACGAATTATATGAAAAAGGTTTATCTGCTGGAGCATTGGGCGGAAAACTGCTTGGTGCAGGCGGCGGTGGTTTCTTAGTATTCTATGTCCAGCCAGAAAAACAAAATGCTGTTAGAGAAGCAATGAAAGACTTGATGTATATCCCATTTAAATTTGAAAATGGAGGAACAAGAGTAATTCATTATAGTCCTGAACCATATGAGGTAAGTAATGAGTAAATTATGGAGAATAGCACATTCATGTGCTAAAAAAACTGGACTATTCAAATACTTATCACGTTTTTTAGAACTGTTGTATTTTATTATAAACGGAAATGCAATTTCTGTTCAAGCAACGATAGGTAATAATACAACATTTCACCATCATGGTTGTGGATGTGTAGTTCACGCCAACGCTATTATTGGAGATAATTGTCATATTTTCTCAAATGTTACATTGGGCATTAGGTGGAGCAACGGAAAATTGGATGGTGGCGCACCAATCATAGGTAATCATGTTTTAATAGGTACCGGAGCTGTAATATTGGGAAATATTAAAATAGGTGACAACGTAAATATAGGAGCAAATGCAGTGGTTCTTAAGGATGTACCAGATGATAGCATTGCTGTTGGAGTTCCTGCAAAAATACATAGGAGATAAAATATTGATGAAAAAAATATTTAAGCACATTGATGTATTAGTAGACAGATATCCAGAATTAAAAAATCAAAAAGACAACATTATTTCAGCATATAAAATATTAGAAGAGTCATATGCAAACGGAGGCAAGTTGCTTGTAGCCGGAAATGGCGGCTCGGCTGCTGATTCCGAACATATTGTAGGTGAATTAATGAAAGGATTTGAAAATCCTAGAATTCTTCCTCAACAGTACAAGCAGAAGTTAGAATCAATTGATAGTGAAATGGGCAAAGTATTAGCTGATAATCTGCAAGGAGGATTACCCGCTATAGCTTTAGATGGTCATTTGGCATTGTCAACAGCATATATGAATGACTGTGAACCACTTCTTTGCTTTGCACAACAAGTAAACGGTTTTGGCAAAGAAAAAGATGTGTTCTTAGGAATCTCAACATCAGGGAATTCAAAGAACATTATATACGCAGCAATAGTAGCAAAAGCAAAAGGTATGAAGGTTATCGGACTCACAGGTGCAAAAGATTCTAAGCTTTCAGAAATCGCTGATGTAACAGTGCGTTCATCGCAAACAAGAACCTATATGATTCAGGAGCATCACTTACCTATATACCACTGTTTATGCTTGATGCTGGAAGATAGATTTTTTGGAGAGTAATAGTTTATGGAGAAACAGCCGCTTCTGAACACATATGTAAATAATGTTGACATGGATGAAACTTTGTCATCTATTGATAAGATGATATTATCTGGAGAGAAAAGTTATATCGTAGCCATTAATGTAGATGTCGTCATGAAAATAGAAGCAGATCAGTATTTAAAAAAAATAACTGATAATGCTGACATGGTTCTTGTTGACGGGAAACCCCTTGTGTGGATTTCTAAATGGCATAAGCATCCGGTAAAAGCAAAAATCTCTGGTTCAGATCTAGTTCCCCTTTTATGCGAGAAAGCTCGTGATAAAGGTTATTCGGTTTTTATTATTGGAGGAAAAGATGGTATTGCAGACCAGGCGAAAGCAAATCTCGAAAAAAACTTACCTGGAATAAATATTGTTGGCACCTATGCCCCACCATTTGGCTTTGAAAAAGATAAAAATGAACTTGAGAAAATAAACACAATGATCTCCAATGCTCATCCAGATCTATTAATTGCGTGTTTTGGTTGCCCAAAACAAGAAAAATGGATTTATGAAAATTACCAAAAATACGATGCAAAGGTATCTGTGTGTGCTGGAGCAACAGTAGATTTTTTAGCTGGAAATGTAAATCGTGCACCAAGATGGATGAGTGAACACGGACTAGAATGGTTTTATCGCTTTACGCAAGAACCCAAAAGAATGTTTAAGCGTTACTTTGTAGATGATATAAAAGTAGCCAAATTGGTTTGGAAATATAGGAAGTAAAAATATGAATTTGCAAGAACAAAATATACTGTTCTTTACTAGAACAATGAAACTAGGTGGAACTGAGAATGTGGTTCTACAATTGTGTGAGATTTTTAAGCCCTGTGTGAATAAGATCGTTGTTTGTTCTTGCGGTGGCGTCAATGTGGAAAAATTGACAGCAATGGGTATTAAGCATATTCAAATCAATGATATTGAAGAGAAATCGATACCCTCAATCTTAAACACAATTAAGGTCCTAAAAAAAATTGTAAAAGAAGAAAATATTACAGTGATTCATACGCATCATCGAATGGCAGCTTTTTATGTTTCTATGCTACGACTATACAAAAAATGTGTATTTGTCAATACCAGCCATAACACCTTTACAGATAAAAGGGTCCTGACAAGGTTTGCTTACAAACATGGGAATTTGATTGCATGCGGAAAAATGGTAAAGAAAAATCTCGTAGATGTGTATGGGTTACCTGAAAAACAGATTACTGTTATACATAATGCAGTTAAGCCATTTGATGGTAATATTGTAGAAGATCCACTTATTAAGCAACTACATATCAATGGGAATTTTGTAGTTGGCAATATCGGTAGGTTATCAGAACAAAAAGGCATGGAATACTTTATTGAAGCTATTCCTAAAATTATTGATAAGTGTCCAAATACAAAATTTGTTATAGCCGGTAGCGGCGAAGATGAAGCAAAGCTAAAAAAACTCTCTTTAGAGTTAAAGGTAGATGATTCCTTATATTTTCTTGGATATCGATCAGATGTTCAAAATCTAATGTCACAATTAGATTTAATTGTACTTTCTTCACTATGGGAAGGCTTACCCCTTACACCAATAGAGGCTTTTTCAGTTGGAAAAACAATTGTTGCAACAGCAGTTGATGGTACAGTTGAAATCGTAAAAGATGATGTAGATGGCTGTTTGGTAAAAGAACGTGATTCAAATCAAATATCTGATAAGGTGATTTACTTGCTTAGTAACCCGGAAAAAAAGAAATCATTTGAAGAAGAAGCTCAAAGAACCTATTTTGAAGGATTTTCATTCGACAAATTATCAAAAGGATATACTGAGTATTATAGAGGTATAGAATGAACAGAGTAAGGATTAAAAATATAGTTAATCGATGGAAGGGACAAGCTAAAGATTTTAGTATATCGATTGCGTTGGGAGATATAGTGTGCAGTACTGTTTTAAGGAAAAGCAATGGTCCTTTAAAGCACAGTATAAACGAAAAATACTATAATAAAGCAAAAGATATTATACTTCAGAGATACCAGTATGTTGTTGATAAATGGAATGTGGAAAATGACGTTAGCATTTTGAAAAATTTCAACAAAAAGCTGCCAATATACATTTTTTGGTGGCAGTCTATCGAAGATGCCCCTGGTTTAATCGTTAGTTGTATTGATAAAATTAAAGAACTTGCAGAAAACCCAATTATTGTTGTTGATAAAAACAATTGGAGTGAATTAGTAGACTTACCTAAGTTTGCAGTTAATGCTGTTAATACCGGAAATATTTCACTAACAACATTTTCAGATATACTTAGATATAATTTGCTTGCAAAAACAGGGGGAATGTGGATAGATCCAACGTGTTATTTATCTCATAAGTTTGATGCGGAAGTTTATGAATACCCATTTTACACGATAAACCACGGTGATATTTGGGAACACCCCATTTGCAAAGGAAAATGGTCAACATTTTTTTTATGCAGTGGAGAAAATAACCCTTTGTTTGGATTTATAAGTGATATGATAAATGAATACTGGAAAAACGAAAAATCCCTAGCCGTTTACCTATTACCAGATGTGTTTTTTTCAATTGGCTATGAAAATATTTCCTATATAAAAAAGGTAATAGACATGGTTCCAGAAAATAATCGGGATAGAGTAAAACTAATAAAAATGCTATCGCAAAGCAAAGGGAAAAATTTTGATGAGCTAGTAGAAAAAGTAGATAAACAAACTTACATTCACAAATTAACGTATAAGACTTATATAGAAAAGTTTGACGGAGATTGCTGATGAAAAGGGAAAGAATTGTAAATAGGTTGTTTGTCGCAGGAAGCAGTGCTATTAGAGCTATTCTATTGAAATTAAGATATGGAAGTCAAATAACTTTAAATATAAAAAATTCCTTTAGAGGAAAGATGTTTGTAGATATTTTTCCATCTTGCAAATTAAGGATTGGTAAAAAGCTCTCTTTTTTAGGCCCATTATATTTGAAAATTATAAATGGCGGGAATTTAAAAATTGGAGAAAATTGCTTCTTTAATAGAAATTGTAGTATATCATGTTTAGGCAATACTAGTATTGGGAATTGTTGTACCTTTGCAAATAATATTGTTATAGTCGATCATGATCATGATGTCAATTCCAAAGACCCAGGGAATAAATATATTGTAAAAGGCATTAATATTAGAGATAATGTATGGGTTGGAGCTAATGCAGTGATACTAAAAGGCGTTACCATAGGAGAGCATGCTGTAATCGCAGCAGGTTCTGTGGTAACCTCTGATGTAGAAGAATGGTCAATTTATGCTGGCATACCTGCAAAGAAAATAAAAAAGATTTCTCATTGAAAACCATACAAGTTCGAAGTGGGCCTATTTAATTTTATGGAGGTACTTTTATAAATGATATCTAAGACAATTCATTATTGTTGGTTTGGCGGAAACAAAGTGACCAGACTGTAAAAATGTTTATTAAATTACATTGCTGATGATTGCAGTTCAGCAGACTTAAAAAAGAACAATGACAAGGAGGATAATGCAAATGATGCCCAAAGTCACTGTAGTGGTTCCAGTTTTTAATGTTGAAAAATATCTTCATCAATGTATCGAATCATTACTGAACCAAACATATCGTAATTTAGAAATTATTCTTGTTGATGACGGCTCAACAGATAACAGTGGTGTTATTTGTGACCAATACAGACAGAAGGATCAGAGAATAAAAGTAGTACATAAATGTAATCAAGGATTAGGATTTGCTCGAAATTCTGGGATGAAGGAAACTACAAGCGACTATATTACTTTTATGGATTCTGACGATTATGCAGATGAAGATATGATAGAAGAACTAATGAGACCAATTATTGATGAAAATGCTGATACAGTAATTGGCGGATTTAAAAAAGTAAATGATGAGAAAAAAATTCTATTTATTGATAGCTATAATAAAAAAACATATATAAACGATGCTGTTTATAATGACTTTTTTATTCGTATTCTAGGATCAAGTCCGGGAAACCATGATTTTGTAAGAATGTCTGTATGGAACTCAATCTATAGTATGAAGATAATAAAGGAACATGATATTGTTTTCCCATCAGAACGGATTATGATTTCTGAAGACTTAATATTTGGTGCGGTGTACTATAAATACGCCCGTGTTGTTTCTGTAATTAGTTCATCAAAATATAATTATCGATATAATACAACATCATTATCTGAAAAATATAGAGCAAACAAGTTTCAGCTTGTTAATGACTTGTATCTTGAAATGAAAAAAAGGATAACGAATACATTTGAAAGGCAGGAAGAAGCAGATAATCGTTTAAAGACTATGTATTTAATACAATTGCGTAATTGTATTGGACAAGAAAATATATCCGGGAAAAATATATCTGAGAAAATCAATTCAGTTAAGAAAATGTGTGAAAATGATTTAGTAAAGCACATTATAGAAACATATCCGTATGCTAATTTATCTTATAAACAAAAAGTGTTTATTAATTTAATAAAGAAACAAAGGTGTAGGCTGCTATTACTGCTACTTAAAGTAATGTATTAACCTTATAATGAAACCGAAGATACTCATAAATTAAGTTGAGGTGCGATATGAGTTTAATTACAAAATTATGTGGAATATTAATATATGGACATCGTTGGAGCTCAACTTCATATATTAAATTCTTAAAAAAGCAAGGAGTCGAAATAGGAGAAAATTTTAACATTTTTAATCCGCAAAACACAACTATTGATGTTCAAAATCCCCATTTGCTTACAATTGGAAACGATGTCAATATTACAGGACCTGTTACAATTTTAACGCATGACTATAGTTGGAGTGTGCTAAAGAGAATACATGGTGAAATTTTAGGCAAACAAAAAAAAGTGAATATTGGGAACAATATTTTTATAGGTTGGGGAGCTACTATTTTACCTGGAACAATCATAGGCGACAATGTGGTTATTGGGGCCAATTCTGTTGTAAGTGGGCATCTAGAAGGAAACTGTATTTATGCTGGAAATCCAGCTAAAAAGATAATGTCAATAGACGAATTTTATAATAAGCGAAAAAAAAGTCAATTAAAAGAAGCTGTAAACTTTGTACACTGTTTTAAAGAAAGGTATGGTCATTGGCCTGTTGAATCAGACCTAAGGGAATATTTCTATCTATTTTCTAATGGAGAAGATCTAAGTTCTGATTTTATTTTTCAAATGCAATTGCAAAGGAATTATAGCGAAAGCATTGAAAAATTAAAATCAATTCCCAAGAGATTTGAGACGTTTGATAAATTTATTAAGTATTGTGAGAATCATAATGATTGCGATTAAAAAGAAAGATAACTTAATTTTTTTCTCTGGCTACATTCTGTATTTTATAACTCTTTTTATGGAGGATTTGCCTATAGAAATTCCTTTTCTTTTAATGGCGTTTAAGTTGATTAGATATCTTGCGTATGTTTTATTTACAATTAACATTTGTAAGCAAAAATATAAAAAAGATGATTTTCTTATTTCATTAGCTTTTTTTGTCGCTTTTAGTCTAATTTCTATATTTACTAAAGATATATACTTTATTGTAATTCTGACCATAATCGCATCATCAACACAAATTAAAACTCAAGATTTGTTTTCAATATCCTATTGGCTTCTTTTAACTCTATCTCTAATGGTAATGATACTAATGTTGTTAAAAATATTGCCGAATGATGATATAGTAAAAGGGAATGGCTTGGATAGATACACATTAGGATATTATCATAGTAATGTTTTCCCACTAGTAATTCTATATATAATTTCCTACAGAATGATTATAAAAAAGCGTTTACAAAAAAGAGAACTCATCTTCTGGGCGATACTTGGAGTAATAACATATTATCTATGCAGATCAAGAGCCGGGATCTTAGGAATGCTATTCTTATTGACTTCGTATTTAATTATTTCGTATTATCCCAATAAAATTCATTTAAACAACTTTTTAAAGCTATTGCTATTTAAATATTCAGCCGTTATATTTTTTATACTCTCTATTATAATGGTTGTTTTACAACCACTCGGAAACCATTATATTTATATAATAAACAAGCTGGTGTCGGGAAGATTTGCTTTGGGATATCATAAGATGCTTGCTGTTGGACTACATTTTTTTAATGTTATGGATGGTGAAGCATACTTAGATAGCGAAATTACAGTTGATAGTGGATATATTTATGTAGCTCTAAGGTATGGTCTTGCATTCATATTATTTTATGCTCTCATACAAAGAAATATATTTTTAAAGTACAAAAATGAGTTTGTAGTAGTTATATGCTTTACAACATTCGTATTGACAAATATCATTGATAACGATCTATTTAGTTATGGTTTTCTTCCGTATATTATATCAGCTTTTTCAAAATGTTCTTTAAAAGAGTACAAAAATACAATTTTAAATGCATTGCTAAAGAAAGGACAGCAAAATGAATAGTTTTTCAATAATTATTCCAATTTATAATGGAGAGAAATACTTAAATGAAGCAGTATCTTCAATTTTGAATCAAGAATATGAAGACTATGAAATTATTTTAATTGACGATGGTTCTACAGATGCTACGAAAAAAATATGCCGAAGGTTTGAAAATAATGATAACGTAAAGTATTTGTACAAAAGCAATGGTGGCGTTTCATCAGCGCGTAATTTAGGAATCTTAAATGTCACCAAAGAATACTTAATGTTTATGGATGCAGATGATATCCTCGCATATGATTCTTTAGACTATTTCAATACGTTAATTGAAAAAAATAAGAATCCTGATATTGTTTCTGCTCTAATATGTGGGGATAAAAAGCAACTCGGAACAAATGAAGATACTATAGAATCTTGCCATATTCCAGATAAGTCTGACCTGATTGACAAAATTTTAAACTATAATTTTCTTTTAAATTGTAAACTGGGCAATTTACGATCGTCGTGTGCTAGAGTATACAAAAGCAGCCTAATTAAAAACTTAAAGATTTTATTTGATACCAGATTAAAAATAGGTGAAGATATGGCATTTTTTCTAGAGGCAGCAATCAATGCAAAAGAAATTGTAATTGGAAATAAGTATATTTATTACTATAGAAAAAATGAGTTATCGGTTATGCAAACTCTTACTTGGAAAGGTTCTACACAAAGCGATTTGTATATAAACAAAGTTAAGTCTATTTTAAAGAAGAACGGATATCGTTGTGACATTATTTCGATTTTTTTTGAAACTTGCGAAAGAGATTGGCTAACTATAATTCAAGGAAATATACCATTGAAAGAAAAATTGAAAATTTTGTCTGACTTATGTGAACAAGGAAATTATATTTACTTCAGCAAACACCCTCGCAACAACTTGGGCCTATTATTTAAACTTTATTTATTTTCAATACAAAAAAAGCAAGTTCTATTATGGTTTTTTTTGATAAAATTAAAATCGTTTAAACTAAAAATCAAACAGGCGTACTGAATTTGCTTTTTAGATAATTGGAGGAAAAATGTTAAAAATAGGAATAATATCAGAGTTTAACTTATCAAATGTAAACTACGGAAATAGATTACAGGCACTGGCTCTAAATATGTACTTAAACTCACATTTTGATGATGTTATGGCTGTTTCACTTTATTTTGATGATTTAAACGATAGTATACGTACAAAAAGGAAAAGCATCTTAAAAAAAATAATGAGCAAATTAAATTATGAATACAATAAAATAACAAATAAAAGCTCGTTAGTTACAGATGTTAAATTACGCTTAGAAAAATTTAATGAGTTTTCAAAAAACTATACAGTTCTTCCATCACATGCGCTTACTAAACAAGAACTTTTAAATTCTGATTATGATATTTTTATTAGTGGTTCAGATGTTGTCTGGTGTCAGATTGATGGAGTTTTTATAAAGAATCGTTTTCTTGATTTTGAGACCAAGAAAAATTTTAGAAAAATTTCTTATGCCGCATCTTTTGGAAGAGATTATATTCCCAAAGAAAATATTGCACTTGTAAAACGTTGTATTAAAGACTATGATTTTGTATCAGTACGAGAGAAGTCAAGTATTGAAATGCTAAAAAAAATTGGAATAGATAATGTTAAGCATGTTTTAGATCCAACTTTGATATTAGGAAGAGCTGAATGGGAGAAGATAGAAAAATCTCCTAAAGCAAAGTTACCATTAGAATACATTTTTGTATATATGCTTGGTGGTAGTAAAGAAGATAGAATAACAATAACCAATATTGCTCGCAACAATAATTTATCAATTATAACGATTCCAAATGCTTTTGGAACTAAAAGCGATGTAGATAATGATTTTGGAGATTTTCAATTAAATGACTGTTCTCCAGACGAATGGATTTGGCTTATACACCATGCTAAATACATTATAACCGATAGCTTTCATGGAGTTGCGTTTTCTACTATTTTTGAAAAACCTTTTATTGTTACCACTCGTAAAACTACATGTACTGAATTTAATAATCGAATCCTAGATTTTTTAAATACAATAAATCAAGTTGATAAAATGGTCGATCTAAAAAACATAAATATGCTTGGTGATTTAAATTGGGATTACAGCAGTATAAATAAAATTTTGAAGGAAAAGGTGGCACTATCCAAAAACTTTCTTGAAAAAGCATTAGAAAAGTGAGGAATTCAATGAATACTGAATCTAGGACCCAAAAGGCTGCAAAAAATTTTTTATTTTCCATCTTGGGAAACAGTGTAAATTATATAATTACATTTGTATCCAGAACGATTTTTATATACATATTAGGTGCAACATATCTAGGAGTAAGCGGACTATTTACAAATGTACTTGGAATGCTTTCACTAGCAGAATTAGGAGTAGGTACAGCAATTAGTTTTAGTCTCTATAAGCCACTAGCAACAGGAGACAAACAAAAAATTAAAGCTTTAATTGATTTCTATAGAACTGCCTATAGGTTTATTGCACTAGTGGTTTCGATTCTTGGCTTAATACTAATTCCCTTTTTGCCGTACATAATAAAAGGTGCAGAAGACATTAAAAACATCAATCTGATTTACATTTTATATCTAACAAATACTGTTTTATCATATTTAATAACTTATAAATCTACGCTTTTAGTTGCAGATCAAAAAAGCTATTTAAGTACTAACATCACAACAATAACAAATATAGTCACCGCTTTAACTCAAATTGTTGCATTGTTGATATTTAAAAATTTTATTGTTTATTTGGTAATACAGATTGTAATACAACTTGCTGGAAAAGTATATACTAATCTTTATACAGAGAAAAAATATCCATTTTTAAAAGAAAAAGGAAATGAAAAACTAGATAAAGAAGAACGTCATTTTATTTTTAAAAAAATTCGAGCTCTAATGGCACACAAAGTTGGAGATGTGGCTATTAACCAAACGGATAGTATAATAACATCCTCATTTATTAATGTTACAACTGTTGGACTAGTTTCAAATTTTACAATGATAATACAGGTCGTGAATTCTCTAATAAATACCTTTTTTACTTCAGCGATTGCAGGACTAGGAAATGTTATTGCTACTGAAACAGCGGAAAAAAAGTTGGCTGTTTTTAAAAAATACGATTTTCTAGGATTTGTGTTTTTTGGTTGGAGTACTGTATTTCTGTATTTTATGTTAGATCCATTTGTTACAATATGGATAGGAAGCGATAAATTGGTAGACAAATACACACTCTTGCTTTTGTGCATAAATTATTACTTTACCGGCCAACGCATTTCACTAGGAAACATTAAATCTGCAGCAGGAGTGTTCGAACAGGATGTTTGGATTCCATTTGCTCAAGCCATCGTAAATATAGTTGTTTCTATTGTTTCTGTCCAAATTTGTGGCTTACCTGGAATTTACATTGGAACTCTTTTGAGCAGCTTTATCCCAAATATAGGTCGCCCCATAATTGTCTATAAGTATATATTTGAAAAGAAAAGCTTTGAGTATTTTAAGGAGTACTTTAAAAGAATAATTATTCTGTTGTTAATCGGACTAATTATATTTGCATTTGATGCATTATCCAACGTTTCCAATAGTTTAATTTTACTTTTATTAAGATTTTTGTATTCTTTAATTATACCTTTCTCTGTAATGTGGATTGTATTTCACAGATCTCCAGAATGGCAATACTGTAAAAACACTTTTGCAGCAATTATAAGTAAATTTAGGAGAAAAAAATGAAAAAATTAGTTTCGATTATTACACCTTGTTATAATGGCGAAAAATATGTAGATAGATTTTTGACCTCCGTTTTAAACCAAACGTACAATAATATTGAATTAATATTTGTAGATGACGGCTCTACCGACAAAACTAAAGATATTGTTTCGTCTTTTAAAGAACAATTTGAAAAACGAGGGTACGATTTAATATATATATATCAAAAAAATGCCGGGCAAGCTGCCGCAATCAATCAAGGACTGAAAGTATTCAAAGGCGAATTTCTTATGTGGATTGATTCAGATGATATAATGTTTCCATTTAACACAGAACACAAGGTCGCATTTCTAAATCAAAATAAAAACTGTGGTTTTGTTGTTGGTAAAGGTGTAGTAGTAAATGAAACCGACGTAACTAACTACCTTGGTATATTGCAAAGAGTACCACCGCAAGAAAAGGATAACTTATTTGAAGATTTAATATTAGAGAATAATGTTGTTTTTTGTCCAGGGATAATAATGGCAAGAAAGGATGCTATTCTTGACTCCATTCCGTCGTTAAAAATATTTGAATCAAGGGAGGGACAAAATTGGCAATTGATGCTACCATTAGCATATAAACATAGCTGTGGATACCTAGATGAAATAGTTTTTAAATGTGTAGAACACTGTGATAGCCATTCTCGATCTCATCGAAGTTATGAGGAATTGACGGAGAGATACAATAATTTTGTTGTATTACTAACTGAAACAATAAAAAGAATTCCAGATATCAGTGATTCTGAAATTAAAAATTGGAGTAACATAATTAAAAAGAAATACACTTATATTAAATTGCAGAATGCAGAAGAACATTTTAAAATATGTGATTGTATAAAGTACAAAAACGAATTAAAAAAATACTTTTCAGAAAATTCAAAAAGTATTTTGTTTTCCTTAGTTAAGTGCTATTTAAAAAATGTATATAAGAATCTCAGGAGAAAATAATGATTCAAGTAAATGATAAAACAAGGTGTAGCGGTTGTCATGCTTGTTATAATGTCTGTCCTAAAAATTGCATTCGTATGTTATCTGATAGCTATGGTTTCTTTTACCCGAGTGTTGACATGAAAATGTGTATTAACTGTCATTTATGTGAAAAATCATGTCCAATTATTAATAGTATCAAAAAAAATGGCGGTACTAAAGAGACATTTGCAGCAATAAACAAAAACGACCATATTAGATTAATGAGTTCTTCAGGCGGTATATTTTCACTGCTTGCCGAATATATTATTTCTCAGAATGGCATTGTTTATGGTGCTGCATTTACCGATAATTTCAAGAAAGTACATCATATTGCCATTGAGAAAAAGGAAGATCTATATAAACTACGGGGTTCAAAATATGTACAAAGTGAAATTGGACATTGCTTTACAAATGTAAAGCACCATCTTGACATTGGGCAAAAAGTTCTTTTTACTGGTACACCATGTCAAATTGCAGGATTGTATGCCTATCTAAAAAAAGATTATGACAATTTATTTACACAGGACCTTATTTGCCATGGATCACCATCTCCAAAAATTTGGAGGATTTATATAGAAGAACGTGAAAAAGATTTTATTTCCAAAGCAAATGATGTTTCCTTTAGAAATAAAATTTACGGATGGAAAAATTTTTCTTTATCAATAAGGTTTGAAAACAATATTGAATATATGCAAACTTTAAACAATGATCCCTTTTTAAAAGCATTTTTAACTGACACTTGTCTAAGAGATAGTTGCTATAAGTGTTCATTTAAAAAAATAAATAATAAAATTTCAGATATTACTCTTGCTGATTTTTGGGGTATTCAAGAAATTATGCCTGAAATGGATGATGACAAAGGAACTTCTGCTGTTCTCATACACACTGAAAAAGGTAGATTTTTATTTAACTCTATTCTAAGCCAAATTAAACTTCAAAAAGTAGATTTAGAAAGTATAATAAAATATAACCCAGCTTTGGTACAATCCGCCTATCCAAATCCCAATAGAGAAAAATTCATTTGTTCAGTTAATAACGATAATTTTGATAAAATGGTTCTTAAATATTGTTACCCGAACTTACACACTAGAATTAAAAATAAAATAAAAGATGCAATAAAAAAAATGTTAGGTTGGTAATTTGATTTGTACAGGGTGGAAACTTGGAGATGAACCCTACTACCCCGTCAACGACACTAAAAACAGCACACTGTATGAACAGTACAAAGCCCTTGCAGAAGCAGAAGGCAATGTCATTTTCGGTGGCCGCCTCGGCGAATACAAATACTACGACATGGATAAAACCATAGAAGTCGCCCTCGCCGCAGCAAAGAAAGAACTCTCCTAAATTATCGATACCATTTCAGATATTGCCTATCCCCATATCCCCCAATGTATGTTGTGATATAATAAAGTTGTAACACCTCGACCTAATATGATATAATCATAGGAGGAAATGAGGTATGACACAAATGAATAAGCACTAT
>ERZ826613.2057-NODE-2057-length-21110-cov-9.166469_pt1 | contig 21110 bp, 17 predicted proteins | sample MGYA00519925_ERZ826613 | MGnify/ENA primary metagenome ERZ826613 (study PRJEB31778, sample SAMEA3449236) | human gut metagenome | biome: human gut; feature: human-associated habitat; material: faeces | place: United Kingdom | collected 2010/2012 ... | reverse complement strand
TTTCTCAAATCAGATACTGGTAAAATATTTGCCATATTCTTTCAGCTCCTTCCTTGATTTCATATTATTTCTACTACTTCTATTATACACAAAAAGCTGTAAAATTCAACGTAGTTTTTTACAGCTTTTAAGATATTCCAATATTTCCTTGTTCCTTTGTTATATACCCTGTATCATTCTACACCAAGTGTAATCCAATTATTACACTTACAGCATCGAATACGAAACTCTTTCAATTTATTATCTTTTATTTCCGCCCCATCAAAGCAAAAGTTTCCTCTTTCCAAATTGTCTCTCAACTGAAGATATTTTTTAGGACATACATCCATCTCTATCTTATTACCACAATCACATTTTATTACTATATTCATGCCCACATCTCCTTTGCTTTAATTTTCTTTCGGAATCGGTGGTATATCAGGAAACAATTGTTTCATTTCATCTACTGAACTCGCTTTAGCCCATTCAGACATTCCTGTTTTCCACACTAAACAGTCTGATGTAAACTGTCCTGCAGTCATCATCTGCCTTAATGTATTAAGATCATATGGACCTGTTGCCTGTCCATTCATTGCAACATAATATGAAACACCTGGAACTGGCGGTGGAGTTATACCATTTTGTACTGGCTGATTCATCCCTGCCATCATATTATTCATAGAACCCGCTATATTCTGTCCTACGGCACCGCCAACAGCCATACTTGCCATCATTGCAGCCATATTGAATCCATCTCCGCCACCAGAAAGATTTACATTTCCAGCTCCATTGGCTCCCATTTTCCCCAGTGCCTCAGCACCTGCAACTCCAACTTCTGCTTGCTTTTCAACTTGAAATGCACCCAGATTATTAGTCTGTGTCTGTTTATGCTGGGCATATTGAGACTCTTCTCTCTGAATTCGTAAACTTTCTCCATAATGCTCTACATCTATTCGCTGTCGATCTGCAATATCCTTAACTTTCGCTGCTGTCTCCGCCTTAATAGTTGCGGTCGTTACATCTTTGGTTACACTCATAAGTTGCCGGTAACCTTCGCTTGATTTGTCAATTTCTATTGTTCCTATGTCAATTCCTGATACATCTACTCCAAAATCTTCTTTCAGTCTTTCACCAATATCATATTCAATGGCATCATTGATTTCAGATGTTTTAGCTTCAATTCGCACTAAAGGTATATTATGTATTGCCGGCGCATTTGCAACGATGTCTTTCACATATCTAATCACAACATCCCTAATCTGTTTTTGGAAATCATCAAGATTAAAATTGCTCAATCTATGCAACTTAATAAATTGACGATAATCGGTAATCTTAAAGCTGATAGTTCCTCTTACGGCAACCGGCACTCCAAAATCATCAAAACGTGGATCATACACATCAAAAAATGGTACCCCAAACTTTACCTGCACAATCTGAGCAAGATTAATAAAGTACACTTCTGCTTGAAACGGTGTTCCCCCTGCATATGCTAATCCGACAATACTGGCTAAGACAGGAAAATTTTGTGTTTCAATAATCTGATCAAAAGGTCCCTCAATATAATCCTGCATTGTGCCATCATCATGTTTATAAACAAATACAGCAACTTCTCCATCTTTAACTCGTAAAGAAGAACCCCATCGAATTGCATTTTCTCGATAATTATTTCCTTTTTGTGTACCCGTTGGATGCCACTTCCAAATTAAATATGAAGGTTCATCGCAACGAATCTCATCCATAAATCCCACATTTTTTCTTTTTCCAAACAAACCCATACTTTATTCTCCCATTATTTCAGTCTTTTTTCACAAATGACTGTACCATCCTAACCACAGTTATTATTATTGTTGCGCCACCTGCTAATTCCATTGCAGACCCATTTCTATAAAAAACTGATTGAAGTATTGTACCTAACACTATAGCTAAAATACCACATCCAATTCCAATTCCCGCATCAATCACTTCTTTCTCTTTTCTACCTATCATAAAAGCTCCTACAATCATTATTGCACCGCCTCCCAAATGATAAACCGACGTATTATTATAAGAAAATATATCAATAAAAAAGGCTATGATAAAAACAAGCAGACCACCCCATAACCCTATTGTTCTTAACATAAGATTCAGTATAGTATTTCTTTTATCTTTTTTTACCGATACATCTATCTTTTTACATGTTTGATCATATATCTTTTTTATTTGCAGGAAGTCTTGATCATCTCCAAATAAAATTTTCGCTTTCTGATATCCTTGTTCTATTTTAGAAATCCAAGCCATCGAAACTTCTTTCTGTCTATCTTCTGATTTCGAATAATATTCTTCAAAATTCGATGCAGCTAATATCATAAATTCAAAAATATCTTCTTTTGTGTTAGGTATCGGAAAATTTTTGATTAATACAACTTTAGCTGAATCCGTCTCCGTTGCAGATAATTTTATGGCAAACTCTTTAACAGAATTTGATGCCTTTTTCCCTCTTAGCTCATATCCACATGTCGGGCATTTTGCGACAAAGGATTCTAAAACTTCACCACAATTTGGACATTTATGAATTTCTCCTTCATATACCACTTTTCTTTGTGTTGAATTATTGTTTTCTACTACTTTTGCTCCGCACTCCGAGCAAAATTTTGCATCTTCTGCAAGCTGTTTTCCGCACTTTGAACAAAATGACATATTGTTTCCTCCTTGGCAATTTTATAAATATTATAAATATCATAAATAATTATTCATCTTTTATTGCATCACAAATATCTCCTATATTGCAATTCAAATAATCACATATTCTTAATAAAACTGAAAGCGCAACCTCTTCATTCTTACGCAATTTTGTCATCGTTCCTGTGGCAATACTCAAATCTTTTCGAAATTCCACTTGAGATATCTCTTTTTCAGCTAACAGAACCCACAATTTTTTATAGCTAACCTTCATATTCTAAATTCCTCATACATCAAAGATTCATCTCTTTACTAATTTACTCTATCCAATTTTAGTATATATTTCTATTATTACAATGTCAATGAATTTCATTTATAACACGCTTGTTTTTCACAACTTCTTGCGATTTTTATACATAATACTCAGTATAAACTATAATTCAAAAGAGCAGCCTTTCGACCGCTCTTTCCACTTACATATACACAATATCTTTTAACACAATTTCTTCTGCACAAACCTTAATATTGTTCATCAGTCTAACCCACTTCATCGGAGGATTCCGCCTCTTTAAGTTTTCGTTTACACCCTGTTTTTCTACCATCTGTTTCATTAACACTTCTACCTGCTCTGTTACTTCCTGGTCAATCTGATTCAGATGTGCTGTCAGCTTACCAGATAATAACAAGTTCTGATACTGTATCGGTCTATGCTCTTTCAAAAACTGTTTCCGTAACATTCCATATTTTCCATATGTCGGTTCTTCTTCATTCAATACCAGATCCGGCAAATAATAATCTCCACACAGAGTATAGCTTAATCCGTTCTTTTCATCATAAATGTGTTTTTCCATGATTTTATCTCTCCATTTCTCTATTTTTTGATTTATTTTTCTTACGCTGCTGATTCTCCATCTCACTCTTTTTTATTCCCCAGACTAATCTTTCATGAATACTTCCCTTCGGCATTTGTTCCATCCGCTGCTTTTCTTCCAGAGCTTTCTCGTTGCGAATATCCTGCTGTACTGCCGCATCTACCGTCTCTATTCTCAGAACACGCACAACACGATCATACCTATCAGAAACGCCTTGCATTATATTCTTTTCTTCTGATAATTTATGATTTTCTTTACGCATATCATCCAACTCCTTCTGAATACCGTTATATTTTTGTTTCAGCTTTTGATATTTGCTCTTCCAATTTTCCACCTCTTTTGTAAGTTCTTTAACCTGTGCAGCCATTGCCCCAACCTTATTTTTTATCTGAAGAAACAGCGGTTTGATTTTTTTGTCCCGGTAGGTCGCTGCCCGTTCCAACGTGCCAGCTTCCGGTAACAACATTTTAACTGTTCCATATTCTTTTATTTCCTTACTCACATTATCCATAATCGGCTGTAACTGTTCCCTGCGTTCTTCCAGGCTTTTTAATTGTTTTTCTGCTGTTTCTGCACGCTTTTCTACTGCTTTTTTATCTCTAAGTGCCTGTTCTTTACTTTCCTTCAAAAGCTGTACGTCTTCTCTGGATTCTACAATTTGTAAAGCCAATCTTTCGTTCTCTGCTGTCAAGTATTCTTTTTCCTGTTCTAACGCCTGCACTTCCTTTTTCCGTTCTTTCTTTTTGAAATTGTAAACGTCCAAATGTTCCTCATGAGTACCTTTCTGTTCCTATTCAATTCCATGTTGCTTTGCAATCTCAGCCAGAACTTCTTTTTCATGTTTTATCCACTGATTCATCTCCGTATCGTGCTTATTTCCACCTTGAAATCCCAAACTTTTTAATGCCTGTTTTAGTGAAACCCTGGTGTCCATTCCTTTTCCTTTTCAGCCAGTTACATAAGGAATGAAATCGATATGCAAATGTGGAGTAGCTTCATCAAACAGCTCTTTATAGACTTCTTTCAGATTCTCATTCCGGTAACAAATATTTAATTGCACTCTGTCTGGATCAACATTTTCTGCTATAAAATCTCGTCTGTTATGAGCCAGAGAACCAGTCCCGATCATACCACTGATTGTTCGTTTCATCGTCATCTTCCTCAACCCACTTTCTAAAACCAGTGCCAGATATGGCACATAAATTTGTATATTTGCCAACAATGGCATAAAAAGAAATCTTCGCCGTATACGGCGGTTTTGTTACTTTTGTCAAAAGTATAGTGTTTCAGTTGTCAAGACAAAAATCTAAGCTTTTTATAATGAACTGATATATGTAACTAGGTAGGGGAGAAAATCCCCCCTTAGGCTACATGATCATCCAGTAACAGAATCGGATAATAGCAGGATGCCGGTGTCTGATTATCGAGTGCAGAATGACAACGTTCAAAGTTGTAAGTGTGCACATATTTACCGATTGCCTTCCGTGCTTCTTTGATATTGTTATATTGGGTCAGATAGGCTTCCTCGTACTTGAATCTTCTGAACCATCGTTCGATCATGATATTGTCAGCCCACCGGCTTTTACCATCCATGCTTTGACGGATCTGGTTCTCTTTGAGGAAATCCATGTACTCATTGCTTGTAAACTGACAGCCCTGATCTGAATTCAGGATAACAGGTTTTGCCACCATAAACGCCTTTTTTAACGCAGTTATGACTATTCTGGTATCCAGAGTATCATCGACTTCCCAGCCAACGATACAGCGGTTGTACCAGTCAATCACAGCAGTCAGATACAGGAATCCACGCTTAATGGGGATGTATGTAATGTCGATTGACCATGCCTGATTTGGACGGTCGATAACGGCGTTACGTAGCAGATACGGGCAGACTTTAGCCTGTTGCATACGTTTAGAAAGGTTCATTTTTGGATAAATTGGATCAATCCCCATTTCATTCATATAACGGCACGTTTTCCGGCGGCCAACCTGATGCCCACGCTTCTTCAGTTGAGCAGACAGTTGTCGTGTTCCCCAAGCCGGGTTATCCGTGTGTAATCGATCTATGATCGATTTGCAGTCTAACTCCTCCTGAGATATGGGCGTGCCCTTGTAATAAACACTGGTACGATTGATATCAAGAAGTGCAGCTCCTGTTTTAACTGGAAGTTCTTTAGTCTTCAAAAGGTTTTGGACTAAATTTACTCTCGTAGTCAGGTCCAAGTGTTTCTTCAGATTTTTTTCAACCAATCCACCTGCATGGTGAGCTGGCCAACTTTTTTCGCATATTCAGCTTTTTCCTTGCGCTCTAAAGCGAGTTTTTCTTTCAGATTATCCTCTCGTGTGTCATCAAAAACCACGGATGCTTTATCGAGGAACTCCTTCTTCCAGTTGCGGAGAAGATTCGGCTGAATATTGTTTTCGGTTGCGATTGTATTTAAGTCTTTTTCTCCTTTGAGCAGTTCAATCACTAATTCTGATTTGAATTTGGCAGAGAAATTTCTTCTTGTTCGAGACATAATAATAATCCTTCTTTCTGTAGTATTTACAGTATATCAGATTCATTAAGAAATGTCTCTTGAAGTGTCTTAAATTACGATACCATTATACTGGCTGTCCCGGATATTGACAGCTATGTAGGACTTATGCATACCTTATTTACATTAGAAGACCTTTACGGACTTCATATTGGTGAGATTGACGGAGAACTCTGTCTCCGGCTGGACAAATCCAAAGGAACCACCTACCTTTCTATGTTTGATATGTTCCATGCATGGCAGGAACAAGCTGAAAAGCAAAAATCCGGAGAAATCACTCAGGAAGAATATGACCAGTGGCGGTATAATTATCCAAAAAACTGCAAATAAAAACCAACGAAAAAAGGCCTTACCAAATTGATTTCACTCAATTCAGTAAGACCTTTTTGTTGGTTTCACACATATTACCTGATAACCACAAGATTCCGGATAAATAATGCCAAAATCTCTCGTGTTATCATTTTATTATCAAATAGAACTTTATCTGCCCTGAAATGCCCTGTTTATAAGGGATTCCAGAAAATTTTTATTATTCAAACTCAGTCGTAGAAGACTCCTTTTTCTATCTGAAATCCTTTTCGTAGAGGATCACACGATCATCCGCATCGTATCTCTTCTTGGAGAGAACCATGCTCAGTTTCCGGAATCCGATCTTTTCAGACTGGCGGATGGCCTCATCCACAATCTCTTTGACGTCGATCACAGTAACCGGTCTGCCCGCTTCCTGCAGCTCACTGATTCTATCATAGAGCGTCGGGATTGCTTCTTCGTCGATCGTGTAATCTTCCTCGTAAGCATAAGTACGTCCAAATTCGACAAGTTCATCATTGGTAAATACCGGAATAACAATCTCGCTTGTAAACTTCTCTGCGAAATCCGGATGCTTCTCAAACAGCTCTTTCAGATATTTCTTCTCATCTTCCAGAACCACAAGAAGTGCATCTGTACGGAACTCCATCGCTTTGGAAAGTTGTTCCACAACGGCATCATCCAGATCACCGGCTTCCTCAATGATCAGCGTACCACCCGCAATCTTGGCAACCGTAGACGGGATATCCTTTTTATTGAAATCCTCTGCATAAATCTTTGCAATCTTTACAGATTCCTCGCCTTTTTCTTCACTGATCGTCTTTGCAAAACGAATACCGAGCGTAGACTTTCCGCTGCCCTCTGCACCAAGAATGATCAGATTGCCGACTCTGGACGTCTGATCTGTAGATTTCATCTTCTTCATTACCATATATAATGCCGAAGCAATCTGCTGACTCAGCCCTGCCACCGTTGCAAAATAAGAGAAATTATACTTCTGTTCTTCCGTCAGATCCGTCGGAACTGCATCCTCTTCCTTTACAGATGCTGCTTCTTTTTTTTCTTCCTTTTCTTTTTCGGCCTGCTTTTCCTTCTCTTGCTTTTCGAGCTCCGCCGCCTGTTTCTCAAGCTCCGCCTCAATCTCTTTTGCAATATCCCTTGTATTTCCAAGAGCCGCCTTTTTCGCACTTGCACCTTCGGCTGCGTCCTCTTTCACTTCTGTTTCCGGATCAGCCTGAGATACTTCCGCAACTTCCTCAATCGGCTGCACTTCTACTTCCTGTTCAGCCTCAACTACTTCTTCAACTTGTGGTGTCTCTTCTGGCTCTGCTACTTCTTCAATTACTTTCTCAATCGGTGCTGCCTCTTCTGGTTCAGCCTCAGCCACTTCTTCAACCTGTGGTTCAACTTCTGGTGCAACCTCAACTATTTTCTCAGCCAGTTCAACCTCTGTTTCTGGCTCAACTTCAGCGACTTCCTCCACATGTGATTCTGCTGCTTTCACTGGCTGTGGTTCTGCTTCAACCTTTTTGCCCAGAACTGCTGCGATTGCCGCTTCTTTCTGTGCAAGGCTCATGGACAGCAGAATATCATCAATATTGTTTCTCTTGATCTCTTCTGCCGGAACTTCTTCAGCTGCTTCTTCTGCCTCGGCAGTCACATCATTCATCGGTTCGATAATGTCACTCTCATCCGGTTTTCTCTGAATACCGGAGAGAATATCCCGCATACTCTTTGCAAGTTCTGCCTGAAGGTCTTCTGTATTAAATTCATATTTTTTATCCGCTTTTGCCGGTGCATCCTGACCGGTTGCATCTGCCTTTTCTTTTGATACGTTTTCCGCTTCGGAATCTGCGTCATCCACAATTTTCTCATCGACCTCTGCATCATCCGCTGCCTTCTCTGCGGCATTCTCATTATCGACAGTCTTTTCCGGGGTCGTTACCGGCAATTCCTTATGGAAATCCTGTTCTTCCTGATCGGTTTTTTCCTGATTTTCAGAAAATGCTGCAAAGATTCCGTAATCATCATTTTCTTCTTTTTCAGCTGTATGTTCTGCGACGCTCTGTGCGATCTCTTTTTCCGTTACAGAAATCACATCATCCGTGATCACTTCTTTGCTGGATTCTGGCATATTTTCCAGAATAGCTTTTTCCAGATCCGGTGCAACATTTTCTACCATTTCCGCTTTTGGCATGGTAGCTTCGTTGCGGTTGTCATAAATCGCCTGCTGTACCGGTGTCAGTGCTTTGATCCTCTGTTTCAGTTCGAGTGCACGGATAACATATTTGCCCTGTCTGAACCACACAACCAGATCATCGCAAGCATCAACACATTTCTCCTTCTGTCCGGCACGATAATAAAGTTTTGCAAGCTCATAGGCATATTTTTCCGTGTATTCTTTCTGATTATATTCTTCCAGAATCTCAATCTGATCCTCGATCGCCGCACCTCTGCCTCGATAGATCATATATTTCAAAAGATAACGTGAATTATCGTGCGGTGCTGCTTCAACAAATTCACTGTAAAATTCCGCTGCATCATCAAACTCCCGCAGTTTTACGGAAATCTCCGTTAAATGGAACAAAATGTTTCTCACTGCCTGAGATTTGCGGTATGCACGAAGCAAAAGTGCCTTACTGTCCTGCAATCTTCCGACTTCTTCATAAATTTCGCTGATCATACAAAGCGTTCTGACATTTCTTACTCTCCGCCAGTCAATCGTATCAATAATATCTGCCGCATCTTCATAATATCCCTGATCAGCCAGCTTTGTTATTTCTTCTAACTTAAGGTTGTATTCGTATTTATCCACTGTTTCACCTCGTATATGTTCCTGCCTGTTATTATCCTATTTTATTCTACTATTACTCTTCATGTTTTTAAAGTATACTACACCAAAAATACATTGTCAAACCGAGGGTTTTCGCAATTTTTCCGTCTGACCGGTTCTTTTTCCCCGGAAATATCCAAAAAGGAAGCCGCTGTTTTTTTGCGGCTCCCCGATACTCTTATTTGGTCTTACCGATTTTAACTTTTGACCAGGCAGAATAGTATTTCTTTCTGTTTTTCTTTTTCCAGGTTCTGATCCGGATATAATATTTCTTTCTGGATTTTAACTTGGATACCGTAGTACTGTTCTTTTTCATACCACTGATATTTTTTGTCTTTTTTGATTTGAATTTTCTGCTTGTTGATACCTGAATCTGATATCCTGACACCTGCTTTTTCTGTTTTTTCCAGGAAATACTCAGTGCCTTCTTCTTTTTGATGACTTTGGTGATCTTCGTCGCTTTCGGAACAATTTTGAAAGAAAGTGTTTTGCTGCCACAGTATTTATTTTTCATTTTTACATTTACATGGTACTGACCAACCTTCTTTCTTCCTGCCTGATACGATACCGTATAATGATCGGAAGATACTCTGTTGCCATCACCATCAAGTACAATAACGCCTGGATTTTTTGTCTTTCCATCGTATACATATTTCGTCTTTGAAAGTTTTACCACTTTTGGTGTCCGCTTTTTCACAAACTTCGCAGTAATGCTTTCATCAGACAGTATCTGTATCCTGTAATCCTCTTCTTTTGAAAGCAGTATTCCTTTTCTGTACCATCCTTCGAAAACATATTCTTCCTCCGGAATTGCCTGAAGTTTCGCAAACTGCCCATACTGGTAAATACCTCCGCCAATCACAGTTCCGGCTTTTTCATCAGATACAAGTGCTTCCACCGTAAAATATGCATTTCTTGCATCGTCGCCGGACAAATCCGAATCCGAATTTATTGTGTTTCCATCTGCATCATAAAGTCTGTAGTCCGCATCGGAACCTTCCGGAGTATCCTTCTCCAGCTCCGCTTTATCGTATGCCGGGAGAACGCCTTCCACCACTTCTCCTTTTTCCATCTCAATATTGAAATAATTGATGTTTCGCGTATACTCACCGGCCAGAGCACTGTATTCATTGATGCTGTAATTGACGCTGTCTTTTTCACGTGCAGTCATTTCCACATAAAAAGTTTCATCCACCGGAAGGACAACATATTTCTGCCCATTGTTATCCACCCCTGCAATATAACTTCCTGTTTCATCCGACTGCTCATTGATGATCGATGCAATCTTATTTTGTTCTGCATCAAAAACCTTAACATCAACCTCACAGTTGATTCGAATGATCCGGAATCCGCCATTGTTCAGGCGATTTGCAGTTGTTCCGACATAATTGCTGTCCATCGATGCCAGCCATGCATAACACAGTTCCGGATAATGAGCTGCCCCGAGTCCTTCTCCATTTAAAACAGCCGTTGTAAAATAATTCGGATGATTGCTGACAAGTGCAAGCATCAGATCACTCAGTTTCACACCCGCATAATCAATGACAAGCTCATTATAATCTGTGATTCCTGCATCCTGAAGTGCTTTCCTGAGCCATCCCGATACGATTTTCAATGCCTTTTCTTCCGTTCCCCATGGATTGATCCCGGTATTCCAGATATATGCACCCACAAATTTATACCATTCACTCTTTACCTGCGATACGATCGAATCCGTCAGACGTCCTGACTGTTCATCGGTACAACCAAAAACTACGGAACAAATTTCCCGAATCTCATTCTGATAACGATCAACATAATTTTCTCTGTTTACGATAAATTTTTTAGATAAGATTGTAACATAATCTGACAGAAATACGCCCTGAGAATAATTATGTTTCGTATCATTGACGATCAGCCCATCTTTTAAGAACCCAACCGCATTCCAGGTCAGATTGTCCACAGAGATTTTTTTCATTTGAAAATCATCTACAACATACTTCTCTGTTGTTGGCATCGCCTGGTAGATCGCCAGCATTTTCTTTTTCAGATCTGCATAATCTTCCGGTTCTGACTCCGCAGACGGCAAATATCGATCAATACCATATCTGCCAAATCCCATGGCTGCCGGTGCTACATAAGGCACAGGATCACTCTGATTAATAATATTAAATATATTATCATACTTTGAATCCCCATTTACCTCTTCGCTCAATGCACCTGCCGGCGTTTCAAAACAATAACCATAAACATCTTTTCTCTGATACGAGATATCGTTTCCCAAAGCGATTACCTTATCAAGTTCACCGCTCACCAGATTCGCTGTTGCCGCTGCACGGCTGTATCCCGTGACCCATATTTTAACCTGTCCGGAAATTCCCTGCTTGGAAATATATTGTTTCAAATAAGAAAGAACATTATTTTTCGCAGTATTAAATCCCTGATGCTGTCCGGATGTACCAATCGTAAAATTGCTTGCCCATTCCTGCTCATAACCGCCGCCTCTGACAGCAACTGCAATCAGTGTATATTCCTCATCTTTTACTTTCACAGGTTTATTTCCGATGATAACACCAATCGAATCCGTCGTCGGTTTCTTCGTAAACCAGTCATTTACTGCTATATTTTCATCTGCGAATCCCATTTCTTTCAACAATGCTCTGGCATTGCTGCTTTTATTGGTGTAATCCGTCTGACCGCCATCACTGCTTCCAAATGCCGACATTGCAAAACTGAGCGACATCGTTGCCAGACTCGGATTATAATTATAGGCACTCTTTGCAAAATAATTGTCCGAATAATAACATTTGGCTGTACTGTCTCCACTATAGGTAAACGTTATCTCCTTTACCGAAGACAGAATATCATCTGCGACCTCTCCAAACGTAAATTCCAGATCATCCACCGAATACACCGGATAAAAATAATCCTCGGATGTTGCGATATCAGACGCAGTCATTTTGAAAAATTCTGCAATATTCTTTCCTTCTTGCGGCATATTTGCCATCGTCTTGAATAGACCGATAGAATACAGGTTAATTCCCTGATCTTTTAACAGATCTGCTTCTTCCAGTGTATGATTTGCATATGCATACAGATGAACATTTGTATCATTTCTGTGCCATGCATTTCCCACAACATTTCCATCGTAATAACCATCATAATTATAATCGCCTTCGTTGGTCATTCCGGTAGAAAAAAGCACAACATTTTTAATCACATTTTCACTATCTGCATGATTTAACATAGAATTTGCCAGTTCCAGACCACTTGATATATCTCTGGTCGTGCTGGAAGCGGAAAGATTATTAATCTTATTGATCAGCGAGCTGTATTCTTTTGAAAAACCAGATACAGTAGTTGCATAATCTTTATAAGAAATGACCGCCACATAATTATCTCCGCCCGTTGCACTGATATCCCGGATAAATTTCCCGGCAGCACTCTTGACATCAGATAATGCCGTATCTGCCGTGTAAATCGTCTCATTATTATATGTAAATTCTGCTGTATCCGAGGTATCCAGCACCAATACCGTATACCGCTTCACATTTGCTGCCGCCTGGATTTCCAGGATGCCAAATGGCAGATCCACACCAGTGATCACTAAAATAACAGCCAGCCAAAGGCTGATGATCCTTTTCATTTTTCTCATATTCCCAAACTCCTTTACTGCCTCTGCTGCAATACTCTGTGTCCATCCTGATCGGTTTCCATTTTGCAGTCCCCCGGCACACAAAATGCCGGCCGCACTCCATTTTTATCATATGCATTGGAAAAGCCGATCTTGTTATTCGCCCCAATAACATAAACGCAGGAAGTATAATATGTGTTCGGCGTTCGCAGCCACCAGCTGTTTTTTTGATTTTCTTTCAAAACAATACGCTGTTCTTCCTTCTCAAAAAATCTAAGAAACGTTCCTTCCGATGCTGCATTTATATTCTGATCTTCCATCACCTCACTGTATGCCAGCAAAAAAATCTTTCTCTTTATACTTTTTGTCCCTGTTCCCGAAACTCCCAATGATTTCTCATCCGTTATCTTAATCTCAGATTCCAAAACAGGCATCCCATCCGGAAGCTGTCTGATATATTCATGGTTTAAATAATCATCCATAAAACTGTTTTCATAATACGCTTCATAAGAATTTATCTGCATATTCATTTTCAGTACTTCTTTCCTCAACAGTAGTGTCTCGCCATTATAATCAGAAGTCAATACCAGAAATGGAACCAGTTCATGCCCTTCCCGGATATATACCAGATGATCACCCTTTTTATTTTTATCATATGCCAGATCCGATACTACACGGCACTCTTTCGTATGAAATCGAAACCATATACCTGTACACATCAAAAAGATTACGCTTATCAGAATCATTATTTTTTTCATGCTGCACCTTTTTATATTTTTTGGAATTGTTTTCGTAACAGAATTGTTTTTAAGAACAAAAAAGGAAACCGTTACTTCCACTACTTTCCGTAACGGTTTCCCTTATTTTCAATATTTAATTGTATTTTTATTTAGAATGTAATCGGAGGATTCTATTCAAAGTTTCCTGCTATTTATGTTAAATATTATAGTCGATATATAATATTTGCTTTTTATTTAACCCAAAGTTTCAAATATCTTTTTCCGAATATCTATTTTCTATACGTTCTTCTATATATTTCTTCTTCAAATGTGGTTCTATTCCTTTCGACTGTATGAAAGTAACCGACTGTTCTGTAAAAACCATATCTGAGAATGATATATAAAATACTTATATTTTTTAGATTATATTTCTTTACACATAATCTAAAAACCTTTGAATAATGTGGTAATCCTTCAATATAGTGGCTGTTTCGTTACTCTTTAACCATATCTTTCAGATTTTCCCATCTCCGATTATCTGTTATAAATTCGATCTCTTCTGAAATTATATCGTTAAAGGTTGTTTTCGCAGGAAACACCAGCCATACCACGTCTATACTGAACAGTTGTTATTTCTGACCCATCCATTGGACTTGACCTCTACTTTCTGTTCTTACGTGTTATTCAGTTCCTTTTACAACCTTGCCTCTGACTTTTTTCTATTCTACCAGGATTTCTCGTCTCCTGACAGGTAGTTTTTTATTTGTCTTTGGCTTTCTTTGTTGTTGTCATTATAGTAGCACGCTTCTTCTCATTTGTCAACACTATTTTTATATTTTTATTTAATTATTTTATTTTCTAAATATTCAGACATTTATTCTTTGATAATTGTGTTAATTTCATATAATTTTCAAATAATTCATGCGTGCGTTCAACTTAAATCACTGTTCTTCACTTTTGTCAGTTCTTTCATTTTTTTATCCCTTCCATTGAAACCGGCTGCCACCTCTTCGGTCGCAGCCTATTTTTCAAATTTTTATTTTTCTCTGCAAAAATTTCTGTGTCACTATTTCACAGTAACATTGACAGTAACTTTCTTTTTCCCTTTATCTTTTGCCCGAAGTATAATCTTTGCTTTTCCTTTTTGTTTTGCCGTAATAAATCCATCCTGGTCTACTGACACTGTTTTGGAATTGCTGCTTTTAAATTTCAAATTTCGCTTTGTTGCATAAAACGGTTGAACTGTGTAACTTATTTTTCGCATTTCTCCTACTTTTAAGGTAATCTTCTTTTTCGATACCTTGATCTTTGATACACGACGGGCACTTTTAGATTTTTCTACCAGTGTATAGGAAATGCCATTCTTTTCCGCATATTTCTGTGCCACAGAATCTTTTTCGCAATAAATCATATGCACCTGATGATAGCTTGACCCCTTTGCCCCTTTTGTAAATGCCCCTTTTCCAATTTTTTTTACACTTGCCGGAATATAAACAGAAAGATTACCGCAATCACTGAAAGCCAATTTTCCAATAGATGTGACACCATCCGGGATTACAATTTCACATCGATTATACATACCTGAGACACTCTCTGATCCAATACTGACTGCCGTATCCGGAAACTGAATTTTTTTAAGTCCATCCAGATTATAAAACACGCCTTTTATCTCAGGATTTGTTGACTTTATATTAATCTCGCCAACATAACATGATTCAACAAAAACCGATTCTGAAAAATCCAGCGTTTTCGGAAAAGTAATCGAAGCAAAATTGCCGGCTCCTTCATCAATACCAATCTCTTTTACTGTTTCCGGAATAATAAGATGAATCTTTGCTATCGGTCCAAGAGCTTCTTCCAACCAAATTCTGGTAACTGGCTTTCCCAGGATTTCTGATCTTAATTTTATTACTTCACCATTTTTAAGTTCTTTATGAAAATCATCAAATGCAACCACAGTATAACTTTCTTTCCTTGGACTGTACTGATATACCACATGATCCAGCACTACTGCATAATCAATATAACCACCATCAATACTGGGATCTGCAAAATCAGCTATATACACATCCTCAGCTGTTGGTTCATGGATGGCTTCTTCCTGATTTGTCTGCCACTCGATCTGTTCCGTCTTTGGTTGAACTTCTGCTGCACAAGAAGGCTGCCCCATACATAAAACTGCTGACACTGCGGTTGCCATACATCCAAGTTTTAATAGATCTTTTTTCATATGTCTTTCCTTTTCTTTATTTATTCTCTTTTTCATTTTCAAATATTTCATATCTGCTGAGTTTTTTTTGGTTCACTGTCTGCCACCTCTTCGGTCGCAGCCCGTTCGACTTGAACTTGAATTTGCAAAATTTTATGATGCTTTTATTGCCTTGCTGAAAGCTCCATAAATTAATTTTCCATCTTTTTTGTACCATGCACGAACTTTATAGTATTTACCTTTTGATACTTTCAATTCCACGCTGGTTTTCTTTTTCTGCTGCCAGACGGTGGTATATTTTCCTTTCTGAGAATCTGCCTGGGCAACCTCATATCCCGCTGCACCTGCTACCGAATCCCAGCTGAAAACCGCTTTCTTTTTTCCTTTTTTCTGAGCAACAAAATTCACCGGTTTTCCTGGCCGTACTGTTACTTTCAGCCTGACTTTCTTTTTGCTTCCGTCCGTTGTCTTTACTGTGATAACAGCGGATCCCGCTTTCTTTGCTGTAACAAATCCCTCATCACTTACTGCTGCAATTTCCGGTTTGTTGCTGCTGTATGCCAGCTCCTGTTTAGAGGCATAGAAAGGAACCATTTCTGCCTCAACCCGATAGGAACTGTCTGGCTTTAAGGTAACTGCATTTTTCTTCAGCAGAAGTTTCTGTGCAACATAATTCTGCTGTGTTCTCTTAGTCCCTGTAATCTCAACAGCTACCTTATTCTTTTTCGCATACTTCTGAGCTACTGTATTTTTCTGACAGTAAATTTTTTTTACATCCGTCAGGGTAATATATTTTCCGATTTTTTTGACACTCGCCGGAATATAAATTTCAAGTTTTTCACATCCCACAAATGCATTAGACTCGATTTTCTGCACACCATTTGGAATGACAATTTTTCGCAGATTTTTGCAATTATAGAAACATCCAAACTCTATCTTGTCCAGATCATTCGGTAAGCGAACACTCTGCAAGTTCGTACACTCTTCAAATGCTTTATCGCCTATTTTTTCCACACTGTCCGGAATATAGATACTTTTTACATTTGTACACTCGCTGAAAGCCGAATTGGTAATAATTTTTACTGAATCCGGAATATAAATCTTATCAAAAAGATATCCTATTTTTGCATCCATATAATAAGGATCCGTAAAATATCCACCAATCCTCGTAACCGGTTTCCCGAGAACACTTTTTTCTATGGTGAGCGTCATATGTTTTTTCAAAGTACTGTTCAGATCAATACATTCTGCAAGAACACTGTCTGTCTCTGGCATATACCGATAGACTACATGATTTACCGCCACTGCATTTTCAAAATACGCGTAACCCGAGCTATAAATTTTTCCTTCAAACGGATTTGCCTCATTGTCCGCCGCATTTGCAGCCATTATCGGAAGTATACAAAACAAAGCAAACAACATTATGCCCTTTAACATGATATTTTTAAACTGTCTAAACATAAAAGTTCCTCCTTTAAAATGTCAAATTTGATATCTTTTCCACTGCATCATCTGCTACCGTAGTATTTTTAGGAACAATATTTGCCGCCATAACAATATGTCTCTTTGGTGCTATTACTTCGGAAATATTCCTTTTGATACTTGAATCCCTATAGATGGTCGAAAGTCAATGGGAAATATCATCCTGACAACCCCAAGTAAATAAAACATCAATGTCAGATGAATCCCTTTTCGCGTCGTGTAAATTTTCTTTTTTCCCATCCAGAAAACAATTCCGATAAAAATACTGTTCCATAAAATCGCTATACAAAGCGAACCAAGATTAAACGTTATATCTTTTCCTGTTCTTTTTTGTCATTTTATTTATAATTTGGAATTTTTATATATTTATTATTAATATTTTTTTATTTGTATTAACAATAGTATAAATACTTCCGCTATTTCTGTCAAGCACAAAAGGCTGCAACCTTTTACGATTGCAGCCTTTTAAAAAACCTAGTTTTTCAGTGTTCTAATCTCTGAACCATATATGTCCCAGGTGGTATACAGCCTCTGAATAATCACTGTAATACTTCTTTCCTTTTGCTGTTCTATACCAGGCACGGATTTTGTAATATTTCTTTGTTGATGCCTTGAATGTGATTTTTGTTTTGCCGGTCACTTTTTTGATAACTTTGTAGGTTCCGTTTTTCGTATCGGAACAGCTGAGCTCATACCCTTCTTCGCCTTCGGATTTATTCCAGGTAAATACCGTTGTATTTTTATTCTCAACGCTGTCTGCCAAAAGATACGGAGCCCGAGGCTGGACAACGACTTTCAGTTTCACTTTCTTTTTGCTTCCGCTCTTTAACTGAACGGTAATCGTTGCTTTTCCGTTTTTCTTTGCCGTCATCATACCCTTTGCATTTACAGATACCACTTTGGAATTGCTGCTGCTGAATTTTACATTACGTTTGGCAGCATAAACCGGCGTTACCTGATAAAGCACTCTCTTCTTTGCACCGATCGGCATACTGATCCGCTTTGTGCTCAGTGACAGGTCTGTCGCTTTGTAAGAAGTTTTCACCGGATCTACGATTGTGTATGGAAGATGATTTTTCTTCGCATACTTATGTGCGGCAGAATTGTTGGCACAATAGATCATTTTTACCTGTCCGTACTGATCCGTTTTCTTAAATGCATTTTTACCGATCTTCTTTACACTTGCCGGGATATAAATTTCAAGTTTCGGACATCCGGAAAATGCTTCTGCACCAATCTCGGTAACTCCTTCCGGAATGTATACGGTTCTCAGATCGGAACTGTTTCCCAAAAAATATTTTCCGATTTTCTTTGTTGAAGACGGAAGCTCCATCTTTCGGAGTTTCCAAATATCATTGATCCCGCTCACATTTGTAGTTCCTGCCGGAATAATAATCTGCTCAAAATCACTTTCAAATATTCCTCCCGGTGTGACAGTCAGGAACTTTGGTAATGTGATAGAACCAAAACTTGCACCGCTGATCTCAATATCTTTTACAGAATCCGGGAGTACTAAATTGAGCCGTGTAAGATAGCTCGGTCCGTCCTCTTCTCCATCAATGTAAATTCCTGTGACCGGTTTGCCTCTTACTTCCGAACGAGGCTTAAAAGTAATGCCTTCCGGAAATTCTTCGTCATTATCATCAAATGCTACGATCCGGTAACTGTCTTTCTCCGGAAGATACTGATATACCACACGGTCTACCACGATCGCTCTTTCATAGCGATTGGCTACATAGTCCTCTCCATCATCGTGATGGATGTAGACATCCTTTTCCGTTGGCTGTGCAATATCCTCCGCCCGGACATTCTGATGGAGACAGAATACGAGAGCCAGCATTGCAACCGACGTGAACAATTTCAAAAATTTCTTCTTCATAAAACCACCCTTTCCCTGTTCAGAATCGCATATCAGGCATCACTTACGTTCATGCAGCCTGAGGTATTTGTAATTTCTTTATACTCCACAATTTATCAAAAAACAATACCTCTGATTTCACTTTTACATTATATTTACATTTTGAAAATATAATGTAAAAACAATGGATTAGAGATAAGTAGAAAACATTGCGTCTGAAAAACAATTCCCGCTTAAACAACCTCTGGCAGGTCAGGAGCTTTTGACAGCATCTTAACAAAACACTCGGTATTTCAATTCTTTACGCCTGCCATGAAACCACCGACAACTTCTTATTTATTTCTCAAACCCTTCTGTGCAATGCCTCTCCAGGCATTCTTCTATCTTCTCCTGTTTCAGCCCTGCCCCGATCATAATCAGCACTTCCTGTCCTTCTTTTACCGGCTGGATGCTGATATTTTTGCGTGTCGCATTAAATTCTTTCCAGGACTCTGCTTTTGTGATTCTTGGTTTATCTACTTTTTCCATTTCATCTTCCATTTTATTTTCCATCATTACTTCTTCTTTGTAGTTGGTATTTAAGAATCCTTTGATTCTGAAAATATGCCCGCAGTCCGGATTTTGAAAAAGCTCTTCCGCCGCTTTTTTCATATTTTCCACGCTGATTTTTTTATTCAAAAAGTACAGGGATTCAAAAACGGAATCCTGCTCAAAATCCAGCTTCTGATAATTTTCCGGTGTATAGCCGGCTGACATCAGATCCTGGAAATCTGCTTTTGTCAGCGTATCCCAATTTTTACACAGACAATCTTTTTCCTCTATCACACGCTCACATTTGATTTGTTTTAATGCAATGTTGATATGTGCAAGCACTTTGGAAATCGATTCTTCTGCCTTTGCAATAGATCCTTTTTCTTCCATTTGTGCCTCTTTTTCTGTTTTCAGATTTTTACCTATTTTGCTGAAAACAATCTTGCCTGCACTGGCTGCTTCGCTCGCAAGAATATAATTTTCTTCTTCCGACATCTCTTCTTCCAGATTTGCATCCACGATCGTAATGACGCTGCCCGGTTCATACCAGCGATCCAAAGGCTCTTCATGCAGAATATCAAAAAATTCATCCACATCAAAAATACCGGACGGCTCAACCAAAATCCGGTCATATCCACACATTCCCATGGAGATCAGTTTTGTTTTGAATCTTCTGCGATGTGTTTCCGGATCACATCCACCAGAGATCATTTCCAGCTCGCACTGATCGCCCATCAGATCCTGAAGCATCATCATATCTACATTGACTGCACCAAAATCATTTTCCAGAATACCAATATTTTTTCCACTGTCCATCAGATATTTTGCATATTTTCTTATAAAGGTTGTCTTTCCTGCACCAAGAAATCCGGTGATCAAATCTATTTTTATCATTTTATCGTTCATCCTCCTTATCATTTATTCAAACATGTCGGGATCTATAAACTAATATCAGCAATGAGAAATTAAAGCATGCCTCTACTGCCATTTGATACAAACTTATTGCCCGTCACTGCATATCTGATGTAGTTATAAGCGAAAATCCACACTTTGTCCAGTCTTCCTTTTCAACAGAACTTTTCATATAGCACAAAAAAAGTTCTGAAATCAATTTGATTTCAGAACTTTAATTCAAGGCGACAACCAGATTTGAACTGGTGATCAGGGTGTTGCAGACCCACGCCTTACCACTTGGCTATGTCGCCGTAATGACTCCTACGAGAATCGAACTCGTGTTACCGCCGTGAAAGGGCGATGTCTTAACCGCTTGACCAAGGAGCCTTATTTACTTTGCTGAATCTCTCAGCGACATTAACAATTTTAGCATAGATATTTATAAATATCAAGTACTTTTTTTAATTTCTTTCATTTTTTGTAACTTCACAGTTCCTGTTCGCATCAAGCATACATTCTATAAAAAGCAAAAAAAGACCTGCAGTTTTTACTGCAGGTCAGCTCCCCGAGTTGGGCTCGAACCAACAACCCTTCGGTTAACAGCCGAATGCTCTAC
>ERZ826613.2052-NODE-2052-length-21146-cov-3.114788_pt1 | contig 21146 bp, 23 predicted proteins | sample MGYA00519925_ERZ826613 | MGnify/ENA primary metagenome ERZ826613 (study PRJEB31778, sample SAMEA3449236) | human gut metagenome | biome: human gut; feature: human-associated habitat; material: faeces | place: United Kingdom | collected 2010/2012 ... | reverse complement strand
ACCTCCTGAGGGTTAGTGGAGCAGAGCATTGCATAACCAGTCTGGCGACATGCGTAGATATCGCTGTGGTCGCCGAAGATAGAAAGCGCATGGGAAGCTACGGCACGTGCGGAAACGTGGATAACCGACGGAAGCAGCTCGCCTGCGATCTTGTACATATTCGGAATCATCAGGAGAAGACCCTGCGAAGCGGTGTAGGTTGTGGTCAGCGCACCTGCGGAAAGGGAGCCGTGAACTGCACCGGCAGCGCCCGCCTCGGACTGCATCTCAACTACCTTAACCTGCTCGCCGAAGATGTTCTTAACTCCTGCGGTGGACCAGGAGTCGGTCACCTCTGCCATAACTGACGACGGGGTGATGGGGTAGATAGCAGCTAAATCAGTAAACGCATAGGACACGTGAGCCGCTGCGTTGTTGCCATCCATTGTTTGCATTTCTCTTTTTGCCATTGGATTTTCCTCCTTTAATTATACAGGCTGACGAACGTCCCGCCTGCGACTAATACCCTGTCCGCGCTAGGCAGTCAGGGTATCCATTAAGCTTATTTTTATTTTATCACAAATTCTTCAATTTGTAAATAGGAAAAGGTTTTGTTTTAGTTTTTTTATGCAATTTTCACATAATCATCATGTTGGAATTAACCATTAAAGCTTAGACGACGCTAACCAAACACAGAAAAAAACCGCCTTTCGGCGGTAGTTTATAGTTGTTTGTTTCCCATGGAAGCTGCGCGTATCTCCATTATGCCCGTTTCGGGGTAGAAGAACACGGTGCGGCCGTAGTTCAGACCCGTGTCCTCGGCGACTATCGGGATACCCTCCCTGCGGAGAGCCGCCTTTACCGCCTGAATATTCCGCTCGCCGATGTTGAAGCGCTCGCTTGCCGTCGCGAACATTACGGCGCCTCCGGCGATCTTCGCCTTAATGCGGTTTCTGCTTGCTCCGAGCTTCACCATCTCCCTGATGAGCATCGGAGTAGCGGCTCCGTTGGTAGCCTGGGTGCTGTCCGGAAGCATGATATGCGAAAGACCTCCGACGCCCGCAACGCTGTCCAGCAGGCAGATCCCGACGCAGGAGCCTAGCGCATAGGTGACAAGGACGTCCGGCGGCCTGCACACCTTCAGGTCGGAAATACCTATCGTCAGATTAGCCATCACATAACACCAAGTTTCTTCATGAGAGTTTCGAGAGACTCCATCTCGGGGATAAGGATAATATTAGACTTGATCGCAACGCCGTCGATCTTGAATCCGTCGTCGATGAACAGCACCTTGTCGCCGACCTGTGCAAATTCGGTTATCGGGACGCTCATTATAGCGCCAAGCATGTCCACGGTCATGGAAGGAATGCTCATATCAATGGTAAGCCCGGTCAGCGTACTGAGCGCGCGGAGGTAGCTGCCCGCCATGATGTTGCCCATCTCGGTGATAACTGAAAGCTCCATATCGCCGAGCTTTGTGACCTGGACGTTTTCCGCATTCATGAATGTGGACAGCACCACCTGAGCGAAGCTGTCCTCCAGCAGGAACATCATCATACCCTTAATGTCGCCCTCAAGGCGCACAAGGATACCTGTAATTACCTTCTCGGGACCTCCCATCGCGTCGATTATCTGCTGATATTCAAGCACGCAGACATTCGGCACCTTCATCTCGATGGTCTTGCCGAGCATTTCTGAGAGCGAGGAAGCCGCGCTTCCGGAACCGATATTTCCTATCTCGCGGAGGCAGTCGATAGCCACCGGTGACAGGTCGTCATAATTTTTGAGCATATTTTTCTCCTGATCAAAAAATATGCGGGAACAGCTCGCACCGTGTCCCGCAGGCTATTATCTGAGATTATTCGCAAGTCTGGTGAATTCGTCCGAGGTAGTCACCACGCGGGAGCTTATCTGATAAGCGCGCTGCGTTTCGATGAGCTTCACCATCTGGTCTGCAAGGCTGACATTTGAAGTAACAAGGGCGCCCTGGAGCTTGTCAAAGGTACGCTCAGCCGTAGCCGGACCGCTTCTTTCGGTAGCCGCGTAACGGTTGTCCGCCGCAGCGTCGATACCGTAAACGTTGTCGAACCTGAACACTCCCACCATGTCGCGGAGCGTATCGTAATCCGGAGCCGTGCCGTCCTCGTTGAACGGAACTACTATCCGGTTGTTGTCGTAGTCAAGCACATATTCGCCGCTGCCGGAAACAAGATACCACTCGCCGGTGTCCGCCTGGGTCATTGCAAATGCGCCGTCGCGGGTGTAGTTGATGTCGCCGTAGCGATCCTCCACCGCGAAGAAGCCCTCGTTGGGAAGCGCGAAATCCAGCGGTCTCTCTGTATAGTAGAACGAGCTTTCATCGAACATAACCCCGGTGCGCTGTATATAAGCGCCGTGACCTGTCTGCCAGTCAGCCTCGGTGGCGCGCTGCGTGGAATACAGGCAGTCCGCGAAGGACGGGCGCACGGTCTGGTAGCCGTAGGTGTTGATGTTCGCGATGTTGTTGCCGTAGACGTTCAGAGCCTGCGCCTGAGCGATCATGGCGGTTTTTCCGGTATGGAACGCTATATTCATGACTTACTCCTTAAATCTTGCAGAGTGACGTTGCCTTCTGATTCATCGAGTCATACAGCTTTGCGAGCGTGCTGGAAGCCTCGTAGATACGGTTGGCGTTCATCATCATGGTCATTTCGTAGTTGACGTCTATGTTGGAGCGCTCATAAGCGCCCTGGATTATCTCGTAGCGCGTGCCCTCAGGAACTTCCCCGGCCTGCACGGAGGTGAACATATTCGCGCCGAACTTGTCGACGTTTCCCTCGGGGTCGATGTATGAAAGCCTCAGTCTGTCCACAAGCTGACCGTCCTGATAAATCGCGCCGTCGTTGTCGATGACGAAATCCTTGTTTCCGAGGTATATCTCGCCGTTCTCGCCGAGTATCCTGCCGGAGTTGGAAAGGCACAGATAACCCTCCGCGTCAAGCTCCCACTGACCGTTGCGGGTGAGCATGTTCTCGCCGTTGTAACCCGCGATGTTGAAGTAAACGTCGCCGTTTATCGCAACATCGAACGGAGTCCCGGTGTACTCGAAAGTACCCTGCCCGAGGTCGGTGTACGAAGTGTCGACATAGGTCTGCGCGAATGTTCCGGAAAGCTCCTCGCGGTGCTTCACGAGTATCATCTGCTCCTGGAAGCGGTTGGTGATTATAGTGTCGCGCTTGTAGCCCGGCGTGTACATATTCGTGAGATTGTTGCCTATGCAGTCCAGCTTGCGCTGGTTCATTATCATGCTGTTGCAGGCGTAGTAGAAACCTCTGTTCAAGAACGTACCTCCTGACCGGCTCCCTGCTTCCCCGGGACTGCGCCGCCGTTTATGTACGGCTCCAGCGCTGCCTTTAGCGAAAGCATAGCCTTAGTGTTTATCTGGCACACTCTGGATTCCGACACGCCTATTACCTTAGCGATATCGGAATACTTCATGCTCTTGTAGTAATACAGTGTGATGACCTGCCGCTCCTTCTCCTTGAGACCCTCGATTGCTCCGGCGATGACCGTGCGGAGTTCCTCGCGCATGAGCCGGGAATCGGTGGATTCAGAAGCGGTAACGCTGCCGTCGTCGAAATTATCCTCGTACAGCAGCTCCTCAAATGAGAGCGTAACGGTATTTGAAGCGTCCGCCATGCCGCGCAGCAGCTTTTCCTCGCTTATCTGGAGGTACTCTGCAAGCTCGGCGGTCGTCGGAGCCCTATCATATTGATTATACAATATTGTGTTCGCGTTGTCAAGGTCGCGGGCAAATTTTCTTACAGGTCTTGGAACCCAATCCTGTTTCCGAACATAATCTATAATCGCGCCGCGTATCTTCAGCGAAGCGTAGGTCTCGAACTTTGCACCCCTTGAAGGGTCGTAGGTCTCGATCGCGTCCATCAGTGCGATAACGCCCTCGTTCACCACGTCGCCGACCTCGCCGTACTTTATATAGGTATTCCGCAGGGAAAGCGCACAGGAACGCACCAGCCCGAGATTCTTCAGAACTATCTCATTGCGGACTGCTTCGCTGCGGCTCATGCTGTATTCCTCTAAAAGAGCCGCTGTTACGCTGCCTTCCATGCTTTTCCCTCCTTTTGTTGATGGTCACCTCTAAAAACCTCATGCGAGCGAAAATGTGCAGTGCGCACCATCTTCGTCTGTCAACAAGCGAAATTTCTGATGTGACGGCGTCCATGCCGTCACTCGGTTATTTCGCTCTGCAACATCGTGTTGCACCTCCTCGTAAGGCATACAGCCTTACTTCGTCGGCTTTCCTAGAAGCTGGCACACTCTGCCCATTTTTGCTTTTCACACCGGTTTTTAGAGGTTCCCTGATTTAAACAGCAGGAGCTGCTGCGGTGTTCAGTGAGATGTTTCCTATCGCCTGTATCTGAGCGGTGGAATCTATCTCGCTGTAGGAAAGTACCGTGATGTTCGGAATGAACTGTTCGGTGAGCTTCTTGTAGTAAATACGCACCACCGGAGACGTCAGGACGATGACCGTCGGTATAACGTCCTTTATCTTGTCTATCTCCCGGTTGGAGGCGGTGACTATGCGCTGTATCATATCCGGCGGCATAGCGAGGTAGCTTCCCTGGTCCGACTTCTTTACGGAACTTACGATAAGATCCTCTATCTGGGTATCGAGGGTTATCACGCGCAAGGAGTTTGCCTCCGCGAAGCGGTGGGTTATCGTGCGCTTGAGCGACTGCCTTACGTACTCCGTGATGATGTCGGTGTCCTTCAGCACGTTGGAGTGATCGCCGATAGTTTCCAGGATAGTTTCCAGATCGCGTATCGGGATACCTTCCTTGAGCAGATTCGCCAGTATTTTCTGCAAATATCCGACAGATATAACTTTCGGTATAATATCGTCCACCACGATGGGGTTGGTCTTTTTAACGTTGTCCAGCATGGTGCTTACGTCCTGACGTGAGAGCAGCTCATGCGCATAGCGCTTCATTATCTCCGACCAGTGGGTTATCATGACGGAAACCGGGTCTATCAGCGTGTAGCCTGCAACGTCCGCCATTATCTTCTTGTCCTCGGATATCCACTTTGCCGGAAGCCCGAACGCAGGCTCCACCGTGTCGATACCCTCTATCTGCTGGGTGACGTCGCCGCTGTCGAGCGCAAGGTAGTGGTCGACGAGTATCTCGCCGCGGGCTACCTCCTCGCCCTTTATCTTGATTATGTACATGTTCGGGTTAATCTCGGGGTTATCCGTCATACGAACGGACGGGATTACCATACCCATGTCAAGCGCGAACTGTTTTCGGAAGATAACGACTCGCTCGATGAAGTTGCCGCCGGATTTCTCATCGACAAGCCTCAGCAGGCTGTAGCCGAATTCCATCTCGATAGGCTCGACATTAAGCAGCTTGAACACGTTGTCGATATCGCGGTAGTAGTCGTTGTCCGCCGGGAGCTTTTCCATCTCCTTTTCCTCGGCTTTCTTGCGCTGTGCAAGCTCCAGCTCCGCCATTTTCTTCTTGTTGCGGTTGAGCAGGAATGCCGCGAGTATCAGCAGCACGCCGAGAATCAGGCAGACCACCGTCGGGAATCCCGGAATGACCATCATGACTACCATGACGATACCAGCGATCATCAGAACGAATGGCTGCGCGGTGAACTGGCTCTTGAGGTCGTTGATGAGGCTGTCCTCGCTTGCCGCGCGGGTAACGATCATACCAGTAGCAACGGAGATGAGCAGCGCAGGGATCTGCGAGCAGAGGCCGTCGCCGACGGTAGCCAGCGAGTAGGTGTTGAGAATAGTGTTGAAATCACCGCCGCCGCGCACCATACCGATGATAACGCCGCCGATGAGGTTAACGAGGGTGGTGACGATGGACATGATGGCGTCGCCCTTTACGAACTTCGTAGCACCGTCCATGGAGCCGTAGAAGTCAGCCTCGCGCTGGATATTGCTTCTGCGCTTCTTCGCCTGTTCCTCGTTGATTATTCCGGCGTTGGTCGGCGTCTATCGCCATCTGCTTACCGGGCATAGCGTCCAGCGTGAAGCGGGCTGCTACCTCGGATACTCGCTCGGAACCCTTGGTAATTACGATGAAGTTGACTAATACGATGATTATGAATATCAGGAAGCCGACGATAGCGTCGCCGCCCATAACGAAGTTACCGAACGCGGAAATTACCTCTCCGGCGTAGCCTCTGGAAAGAATGCCACGGGTCGTGGAAACGTTCAGCGACAGCCGCAGAACCGTCGTTAACAGCAGAACCGTCGGGAATACGGAGAACTCCAGCGCCTCCTTGATGAACATTGTCATTACCAGAATGATAAGGCTCAGGGAGATGTTTAGCAGTATCATGAAGTCCATCAGCCAGCTAGGCAGCGGAATAATGATCGCAATTACGATGAATATTACAAACAGAACAAACGAGTTGCTCAGCAGCTTGCGTACTATATCACCCATCTCCTCTCTGTAGAATTTTTATATTAATATACGAATAGTATCGAGTTTTCACGAATTATGCGAATTACGCATGAAGCGTCTTGTGCTTCTCCCGGTAAACGACTGTCAGCACCTCCGCGACAGCGTTGTAAAGCTCCGCGGGAATCTCCCGCCCGACGTCGACCATGTTGTAAAGCGACCTGGCAAGCGGCGGGTTTTCTATCGTCATGACGTCGTTTTCCTCTGCGATCTGGACTATCCTCAGCGCGATGAGATCCTTGCCCTTTGCGAGGACCTGCGGCGCGTTGTTCTTGTCCTGGTCGTATTTCAGCGCAACAGCGAAGTGCGTCGGGTTTCTGACAACGACGTCCGCCTTGGGGACGTCATGCATCATTCGCTGCGTAGCCATCTGCTGCTGGCGCTGCTTGATCTTGCTCTTTATCTGGGGGTCGCCTTCCATCTGCTTGAATTCCTCTTTGACCTCCTGCTTGGACATCTTGAGCTTTTTCTCAAACTGCCACCACTGGAAGAGAAAATCCGCAGCCGCCACGAACACCAGCATTATGCATATCAGCAATACCAGGTCGAAGATCGTCACCAGAGCGTAGGTCACGCCCGCAGCGACGCCCGTATCTATCAGCATGACGAACTTCGGAAGCCTGTCCCGTATCTCGTTGTAAATCACCACGCTGATGATAATTACCTCGATAAGCCCCTTTAAAATGCCGACTATCGACTGAAGCGAAAACAGCTTCTTAATGCCGGAAAGCGGATTCAGCCGGGAAAACTTCGGCTTGAGCGCCTTCATAGTAAACAGACCCCTTGTCTGCGCGATGGTCGGGATAATTCCGAGGAAAATCGCTATCAGGCAGACAGGTCCGACGGTAATTCCAAATACTGTTATAACGTCGACCCATATCGTCATTATATTGTCAGTGGTGACATAGGTCGAGCCAAGCTCCTCAAAAACGGAGCCGGTATAGGAAAATATATTTTCGGAAATGAAGCCGAGAAGCAGCCTCATCGCCGCGAATATGCCAAGAACGGAAGCCGCAATGCCTATCTCCTTGCTCTGGAGGACGTTGCCTTCCTTTCGCTGATCCTTACGCTTTTTCGGGGTGGCTTTTTCGGTTTTTTCTTCTCCTGCCATCTTCCCACCCTTTCAAAGTCAGACCGCCATCTCGCCGAGCAGAGTATTCAGGTTGCTGAACAGCAGATCCATTATCTTCTCCATGAATTCAGACACCATGCTGCTGCACCCCGCCAGTACGACGAATCCCACCAGCATTTTTATCTGCACGTTGAGCACGAATACATGTATTGAAGGGACCGCCTTCATCAGCACGCCGATACAGAACTCCGTGACAAGCCCGGCTGCGATCACCGGCATAGCCAGCTTTAGACCCAGCGTGAGGACAGTCTCGAAGTATTTCACGATCAGCAGTCCAACATTGAAATTGAAGCTGCTGAATCCCATCGGAATGCTCTCGTATGAAATGAAAAACAGCTTTATGTATGAGAGATGCCCTCCCACCATAAAGAAGTAGATCATGAACCACCAGCTATAGTACTGCGTTACAAGGCTAGTCGTACCGAACGTAGGGTCGTAGCTCCTCGCCATTGAAAGGCCTATCTGGTAGTCGGACAGCTCTCCGGCAAGGCTGAAAAGCTGTAACATGAGGTTAACGAAGAACCCCAGCGTGAAGCCGACGAGCAGCTCCTTGCCGATATCCAGCGCAAACGGAAGCACTCCCTGCGGTATCGTATAGCTGAAATCCCCTGCCGCAGCCATGACCAGAGCCAGCATAAGCGAAGCCCCCGCCTTGACCATATTCGGAACGCCGTTTCGTGAGAAAATCGGGTTGAACGTAAATATCCCGCTTACCCTAGCCGTTACCATCAGTATAATGACGAAGTTGGTTTGGATAGCTTCCCAGATCTCAGACATAGCCCCGCCTTACGTTATTGGGACCGCGGATACCTTCTCGAAGATGAAATTGACGAAATCAATGCACTCCGAGGTCATCCACGGCGCAAGGATAAACAGCGCCAGACCCACCGCGACAGCCTTAGGAGCGAAGGAGAGCGTCTGCTCGTGAACCTGCGTCGCCGCCTGTAATATCGCGATCACCAGTCCAACTATCATGGCAACGAGGAGTATCGGCACAGCCAGCTTGAACGCCAGCATTATAGCCGCCTGGAAAATCTCCATCATTTCGTCCTGCGTCATTTATCTCACCGCCTTTACTACCTGACCTGTCTACAAATTATAGCTTGCAACTACCGAGCCTATCAGCAGATTCCACCCGTCCGCCAGCACGAACACCAGTATCTTGAACGGCATGGATATCATCGCGGGCGGCAGCATCATCATACCCATGGACATCAGCGTACTGCCGACTACCAGGTCAATGACAAGGAACGGCAGGAATATCAGAAATCCCATCTGGAATGCGCGCTTCAGCTCGCTTATCATGAACGACGGCACGATGACCGTCAGGCTGAGGTCGTTCTGGAGGTACTCGTCAGTATAGCCGCCCTCCGGCTCCTCTGTTTTCGAGAGGTCGAGGAAGAACTGCAGGTCGTCCTGGGAAGTCTGCTTGAGCATGAACTTCTTGAGCGGCACGGAAGCCGCGTCCAGGGCTTCCTCCGTGGTCAGTTCCTCGCTGACGTATGGCTGATAAGCCACCTCGTTTATCTCCGAGAATACCGGCGCCATTATGAAGAACGTCAGGAACAGCGCCATTCCGGTGATGACCATGTTCGGCGGAGTGCTCTGCGTCTGCATGGCAGTCCTGAGGAAGCCGAGAACAATGACGATACGCGTGAAGCAGGTCATCATGATCAGCATCGACGGAGCCAGCGCGATAAGCGTCAGCAGAATGATTATCTCCAGCGGCTGGGAAGCGTCAACGCCTATCAGCTCCTGTATCACCGACGAACCCGCGTCTTTATTGACGTAAGTAGGGTCGGTGTCGAGATAATCTCCCGGATTGTGCTGAGTCTCCCCGGTCGCGCTCTGCTGAGCCTCAGCCGTGGAGACCGCCTGCGCCGCGCCGGAATCAGCCGTCCCCTGCTCCGCAAACGCGGAAAGGGTGCACAGCATGACAGTCAGCAGCACCGTGACCAGCAGCGACACCGCAAACTTTATCAGAAGCCGCTTATTCTCTTTTGTAAGCTCAAGCTGCCTGAACACCTGCCGTCCCTCCGATCACTTCTTGTTCAACATGTCCTTGAAAACGATCTTGAAACTCTCCTTAAAGGTGGGATTCCCGCCGTTTTCGTCTTTTTTCATGAGTTCCTCCTCGGTTTCCTCCAGCTCGTGGACTTTCTCCACCCTGCCGTTGGTAACTCCGAGAACCATGCATTTCCCGCATACGCTGACAAGCAGCAGCATTTTGTCAGGTCCCAGATTTATACGCTCCAGGATCTTCATATTTTTGCTGTCGCTCAGTGTCACGCGCCTGTTTAGCTTCTTCATCGCCCAGAAAAGCAGGAAAACCAGCGCCAGAACGCCCAGCAGCGCCATTATCATCTGAAAATATTCCACTGCCGAACCTCCGGAATCAAAAACCGCACTATTCAGACCCGTTCGTCTGAACAGTGCGGCGAAAAAATGTTGCGTGACAGTTCCCCGGAAAAACCGGGAACTTACGCTGCGCCGCACTTCTTCCCGCATTCCGCGGGACGCCCCTCAGGGCAGACGCGCAGCGATCAGCCGAGTACCTTCTTGACGGTCTGGAGTATTCTGTCAGGCTTGAAGGGCTTAACGATGAAGTCGAGTGCGCCGAGCTTTATAGCCTCGACAACCATAGCTTCCTGACCCATTGCAGAGCACATAACGACCTTAGCCATCGGGTCCATTCCCTTAATGTCCTTGAGAGCCTCGATACCGGTCTTGTTGGGCATGGTGATATCCATGATAACCAGGTCAGGCTTCTCAGCAGCGTAAACATCGCATGCGATTGCGCCGTCTGCCGCCTCAAGGATATTTGTGTATCCATTCTTAGTGAGAGCGTCCTTGATCAGCATTCTCATGAAAGCAGCGTCGTCAACCAGTAAAATCTTCTTGTCCATTACTAATAAATCTCCTTGATATATGTTATATTATGTATTTTATTCCTTGCCGAGGCTGTCCATGAACTTGGACTTGACGATCTCAGTAATTCTCACTGCGAAGTTGTCGTCGATAACAACGACGTCGCCCCTTGCGATCAAGTTGCCGTTTACGACCACATCGACCGGCGCGCCAGCCTGGCGTTCCAGCTCGATTATCGTACCCTGAGTGAACTCCAGGATATCCTTTACCTTGCGCTTCGCGGTGCCGATCTCAACTGAGATCTCAAGCGGAACGCCCATCAGCAGCTTTAGATTATCCTGCTGATCCGTAGGCAGACCGAAATCCATTGCGTCAAACTGGTGGAGCTGCGCATTCTGGATATTGACCGGCGGAACAGGCGGCGGATAAGCTCCGTAAGCCGCATACTGATTCTGATATCCGTATCCGGGGTAAGCAGGCTGACCCTGCGGCGGGTAAGGGTAAGCGCCTGGAGCGGACTGCTGCGGCTGAGCCATACCCTGGGCGGGGTCAGGCTGAGGTGCGGGAGCCGCCGGCTGGGGTGCCGGAGCGGGCGCAGACTGCGGAGCTGCTGGAGCAGGCTGAGCCGCCGGAGCGGACGCAGGCTGCTTGGCGGGCTGCGCCTCTGCCTCGTCGCCGTGGAACTTCTCTATCATCTTGTCGGACAGAGACTTAGCAAGATCAACGGACATAACCGACATGAACTCACTGTTCATAACGCCGTCAACTGACAGGTTGAACGTAACTGCAACTATGGTCTCATCGGGATCAAGCTCTGCAAGCTGGCAGAAGTTGGTCTGCTCGATAAGGTACGGGGTCGGCGTGGAGATGTCGACCGAAATTCCGAGCAGATCGGAAAGCGCTGTTGCAGATGCCCCCATCATCTGGTTCATGACCTCGGAAACTGCGCTTATGTTCATCTCATCGAACTCAAAATCAGGAGAAACTACCAGCGGGTTGCCCATGAGCTGATTAAGAATAAGCTGAACATCGTCCTGCTTGAGGACCATCATGTTCTGACCGGAAATACCGGAAACATAGACGATCTTAACGCAGATAGCAGGCTCCAGACGGTCGTAATTCAGGTCGGCTGCCTTGACCACGCTCACCTGCGGTGTGGTGATCCAGACTTTTGCGTTGAGAAGCTCAGAAACAGCGGTCGCAGCGGAACCCATGCTTATGTTGAGTATTTCGCCGACGGCGTCTATTTCATATGAGCTGAATTCAACGTTTGCATCCTTTTCATTAGCCATTGGACATTTTACCTCAATTCTCTATAAAATTATCTATCATTATTGCCTTTTTGTTATTGTAGGTTCCAAGCTTTCCGGTGCACCAGTGCTTGCTTCCGACCTTCACGTCAACATCGCTTGTGATGCTCTTTCCAAGCGGGATAACGTCGTTCACCTGGAGCGTAAGCACCTCGTAGAGGTCAAGGTTGATCTCGCCGAGGACTGCGGTGATTTTGAGGTCGGTATCGCTGATACCGGTCATGATAGTGTCGCGGCGCTCTGCCTCGCGGTTAGCGTCGAGCTTTCTTCTGGAAACATTGTAGCGGGAAATGAACTTGTTCATTATCTCGTCCAGATTTATCGCAGGAATGCACACCGAGATTATCGACTTGGAGCCGTTTATCTCCACCTCGAGGGCTACGATTATTACCGTATCCTCGTGGCCTATGGTCTGCACAACCCTGGAATTCGTTTCGATGCCGATTAGCTTCGGCTCAAGGTCGATATGGCTGGCCCACGGCTCGTAGAGAAGATTCGCCATCGAATTCATGACGTCATTCATAATGGTGATCTCTATTTCAGTGAAATCGCGGTTGACATCGCGGTATTCACCTCTGCCGCCGAGCAGTCTGTCTATCATCGTAAATGTTATCGTGTTGGATATCTGAATGATAACGTTGGTCTCGCTGACCTCCTCGTTCTTGATACCCATGTCCACCATGCCCATCAGGACGTAATCCGGAAGCGCGTTGTTGAACTCGCTGTACCTCTGCTCCTCGATGTTCACCAGCGAAACGCGGCAGTATAGTCTGAGCAGACCTGTGAGGTACGACGAGAGAAGTCTCGCATAGTTCTCGAATATACCGTCGAGAACCTTGATCTGTTCCTTTGTGAACTTCTTAGGAGCGCGGAAGTCGTACTCCTTGACCTTTTCTTCCTCTTTCTGCGTCCCCTCCGGAACTGCGCCGGCAGCGACGTTTTTAAGCATTTCATCTATCTGCGCCTGCGTCAGGACGTCAGCCATCTGTATCCCCCCATTACTTTACCAGCGCCCACTGCGTCTGGTTTCCCATTGGATCAGCTATTGCTGTCAGCCTCGGTGGTTATCATGAACGTATCGTAGTCACCGGGGATCACCGGTCCTACTGCTGTCGAAGTGCTGCTGTGATCCGGATACTTCTGGTCGAGGGAATCAATGATCGACTGAGCGTAATCGTTCGGCACCTTGGCGGTATCGCCGCTGTTGTCGCCGTCCGGGTCGAAGTCGTCGAGCTTGATGCCATAGTCATACAGCAGGATATCCTTTATAACCTCGGGATCCGTTGTATCTATGTCTGCCTTTAAAAGCACCATTTCAACGCGTCGGTTCTTCGCCATACCCTCTGCGGTATCGTTATCGGCAATAGGCTCCGCGTAGCCGCTGCCCTTCGCACGGAACTGCTCCGTATCAAGCACCTTGCGGAAATCCATGTATTTAATAACACTTACGGCACGACCCGCCGACAGATCCCAGTCGTTCACCTCGGATATTGCCTTTGCGGTGTGTCCGTTGATGGTGCAGGTCTTTATCGCGGCCTTCATTGCCTTGATGCCGGGGCTTATTCCGTCAAGCAGATCCTTTCCCTGCTGCGTCAGCACTGCGCTGTTTGGTTCGAAGAACACGTTGTTGTCGAACCTTATATTAAGGTGAGCCGCTCCGTTCTCAACTGAAATGGACTGCTCAAGATTATTGTCGGAAACATACTGCGAAATGTACTGGTATAACTGATCAAAGGTCTGCGGAAGATTTCCCTGACCGCCGTTGCTGTCCGGCTTCTCGCTGACGGTGCCCTCGCCGTCCTCCGGAACGGGGTTCGGAGAATCCACATACTCATTCAGGTATTTGCCGTGGGACGTAAACGCCTGATATATGTACTGGAACTTCTGTTCGTCCTGTGATGACGAAGCATAAAGCAGAACGAAGAACGTCAGCAGCAGCGTTACCATGTCGCCGTAAGTCGACAGCCAGTCGTTACTATGGTCTTCCTTTGCCTTTTTCTCGATCTTTGCCACTGCTGTCCCTCCCTTACATTCAGATATAACTCACATGAGCATCAAATGCAAAAATCATACTGCAGGACATCACACCCCTGCCATTATATTATTGTAGCATAAATCCGCTCAAAATGCAAATACTTTTTTACTTTTTTTCTGCAAAAATTGTATTTTTTCTGAAAAAGCGGTAAATTAACCGCCAGCCTTGTCTGAACGCTTCTTGCTTGCAGGAAGCATGAACTCAAGTTTTTCCTGGATATAACGCGGGTTTGAGCCGTCCGCAATGGCAAGGACGCCCTCCTCGATGATCTGCATGCACAGCAGCTCGTCGTTGTGGGCATTTTGAAGCGCGCTCGCCATAGGGTTGAACAAAACGTTCGCAAAAAGTGAGCCGTAGAACGTAGTAATAAGCGCCGTAGCCATACCGTCTGCCAGCCCCTCCGGGTTGGAGTCCATGGTATTGAGCATGTTAACCAGACCAACAACGGTACCCAGCATACCGAAAGCCGGGAATACTGCTACGCCCTTTTCGAAGAACGCGCGGCCGTTGTCGTGGCGCTCGCACATGAAGCTGATGGCGTCGTCCAGCATTCCGCGTACCTTTGCGGTGTCGTTAGCGTCGACGATGAGCATGAGCGCGGACTTCATGAACTGATCGGTGCACTGGTTGGCGCTTTCCTCAAGAGCCAGAAGACCGCGGCCTCTTGCAATCTTGGCATACTCAACGATATCATCTATGTACTTTTCAGGGTTGAACTTCTTCGGCATGAACACCAGCTTGAAGCGCTTGCCCAGACCCGCGAGGTAGCTCAGCGGATAGGAAGCGATAAGGCAGCCTATCGTGCCGCCGATGGTGATTGCAAGCGACGGCGGGTCGATGAACCAGTCAATCTGACCGCCCTGGAAGATCCCGAAAACGACCATGAAGACTGCAATGACCCAGCCAATTATAATCGTGATATTCAAAATGATCCCTCACTTTTCAAATTTTATCGGAGCTTCCTGCTCCGGTTGGTATACGTTATGTCAAAGGCTCGCCGCTCTTTGCTGCGGACTGTCTGCCGAAGCGTCTGCGCCGCCTGTTGTATTCGAGAATTTTATTTTGGAGTTCCTTCATGCTTTCACGCACGATGTAGGTATGCCCATTCGACATGGTTATAACCGTGTCAGGCGTTTCTGTGACGGTCTCTATAAACAGCTCGTTGAGCAGTATCTCCTTGCCGTCAAGTTTGGTAAGAAAAATCATAAATTACCTCAGAAACAGATATTCCCCCGCCCCGCCTGAGGCGGGGGAGCTGTTGTCATTCAGTCATTATCTCTTGAGGGAGAGAAGCTCCTCAAGCATTGTATCGGAAGTTGTGATAACTCTGGAGTTCGCCTGATAGCCTCTCTGGGTGGTGATCATGTCGGTGAATTCCTGAGCAAGGTCAACGTTGGACATCTCAAGCGCGCCGGCTACGACCTCGCCCGCGCCTTCCTGACCTGCGATAGCAACCTTCGGCTCACCGGAAGCTACGGTCTGTTCGAACAAAGTGCCGCCAACAGCGGAAAGACCGTTCGGGTTATCGAATGTAGCAATGTCGATACGGCCAAGGTTCAGATAACCGTGTACCGCATGCTTGCCGATGATGGTGCCGTCCTGCTGAACGGTCACGTTCTCAAGATCCTTGTAGGTCTGCTCGCCGCCCTTGCGTCCATCAGTAAGGTTGAAGGTGGAAAGGTTCTTAGCTACCGTGGTGTAGAAGCTGTCCTCGCCGCCGCCGAAAGAAAGTGAGGGATTGCCGCCGAAAAGCTGCTTTCTCTGACCATTGGTGAGATCCTTTATGCCCTCGAAGCTGCCGGCATCGAACGTAAACAGCTTCTTGGAATTGCCGCCCGCAGCCGCTGTGATGGCAGCGTTGACATCAGCAACGAAGTCAGCGTCGTCGGTGTACTCCTTGTTAGTAACCGATATGGTGAGCGTGTTATCGTCCCACTGAGCGCTGGGAGCGTCGTAGTTGGAAACATACTTGAAAACGACCTTGTAGTCGTTAGCGAACTCGCCCGCCTGGCCTGCCGTCGCGGAAACCGAGCCGACCTTGGCGTTGGATCTTACGAGCGCGAAATCGGCGCCTACGCCGCCGGTAACATCAGCAACAGTAGCTGCGGACGGGATAGTGTAAGATGTGCAGGAAAGGTTGATGCCGGTGGGATATGTGGGAGCGGCAAGCGCAGCGTCGTCTGCGATAGCCTTCTTGATAGCCTGATTGATATCAGCCATGGTAGTAGAAGCGTCGATATTGATAGTCCATGTGCCGCCGTCCGCTGCGGGAGCATAGGAAGCGGAAGTGCCGGCAGTACCAGCGTCAGCAAATACGATCTTTGCCTTGTTGTACTCTGTATCGGTAGCGTCGTTGGTAGCGAAGCCGATCTTAGCATATGTGGTGGCGCCAGCGGGGCAAACGAAACGCTTGTCAGCGCTTGCCTGGTCGAGCGCCTTATCCCACACGCCTGCGGAAACGGTAGCCTTGGCAATAACTGAAGAGGTGCTTGCCGGGAGGTTCTCAAAGGAGAACTTGATGGAAACATCGTCCGGGAGTGTAACGCCGCCTGCCTCGAGGCATTTCTGGATCTCGTCCTCGAAAGCCTGCGCGGACTCGAACTGCTTCTCCTTATCGAAGTAGAGATTCAGCACGCCGGAGGAGTATGTAGCAAACGGGAACTCCGCCTGGTTGAATGTAACGGACATATCAGTGTTGTCCGAAGGGTCGGAAACGGCGATGGTGACATCGCAGCCGCTGATAGTCTTGGTAGCGCTGGAGCACTTCGCGTCGGTAGCCGGAATAGTTATCTTGATGGGCTGGCTTCCTGCGGGCTGACCGTCGAAATCGCCGGAAACGCCCAGCACCTTGTAACCGGAAGCGTTAACGAGGTTGCCTTCCTCGTCGACTTTGAAGATACCCGCTCTTGTATAGAGGATATTTCCAGCGCCGTCCATTACCTGGAAGAAGCCCTTGCCGTCGATAGCCATATCGTAGATGCTGTCGGAGAAGGTAAATCCGGACTGCGTCATGTTCGGCGTGGTGGTGTTCATCTTAACGCCGTAGCCTACCTGAGTCGGATTAACGCCGCCCAGGGTGGTGGAAGCGCCGGAAGGCGACTTCTTGGTCTGATAGTATACGTCGGCAAAGGTAACAACGTTCGTCTTGTAGCCAGTGGTGTTTACGTTGGCGATGTTGTTGCCGATTACGTCCATCTTCTGCTGGTGGGTTTTCATACCGGATACGCCGGTGTAAAGGGATTTAACCATTTTATTGACCTCCAGAATAAATTGTCATTGACTTGACCGCCGCCCCGTCTCAGTCGCAGCCGGGGCATGAATTCCATTCAGGTCCGTTCATACGATAACGGTCGAATCAATATTCGTGAATACGTTCCCGTTCAGTTCGTTGTCTGAGAGGGTCGTGATCACCTTGTTGTTTTTAACGCTCACAACGAAAGCGTTTCTTCCCACAAGGACCAGCGTTTCACTGCTGCCCTTTCCTGCCGCTAACTCCACGCCCTTGTTGAGGCGTTCGAGGGTCTCGTTTTCGGAAAGGTCTATGCTGCGTTCCTCAAGCCGCTGCAATGCGTGCTTTGAGAACTCCACGCCGTGTTTTTCGTTTAGCTTTTCCTGTAAAGCCTCTGCGAAGGAACCGCCCTGCACCGCGTCCTTTGCCGTGCCGTTCGCGGGCTGAACCACCGTATTTCCCGTGGTAACGCTGATCTGATTGCGAAGCGCCAGGTATTCGCTTATCAGCATTTTAAAGCCTCCATGCTTTATTCAACTTAGGTTCAAACGAAGTCCTCAAGATCCTGGATATCCTCGCCTGCATAGCTGTCGGGGGTTATCTCGCCCGTGACCTCGTGCAGATCCTCGCTGTAAAGGCGCTCGGTATCTTCTCTTGCCTGTTCGTTCATTCTGTCGACTGCCGCCATCATGTCGCTTACGACATCAGCGGATACTTCGTTCTCTTTTTCCTGACGATGGCTCTCGATTATTCTGTCTAGTTCCTCGTCGGAAATCGTGTGGGTCTCCGTGCTGTCAGCCGTCTTGTCAGCCGAAGGAGGTTCGGTCTTATCGTCCGTGGAAGGCTTCTTGTCTGTGCCGCCGGTGCTGTCGGAACCACCTCCGCCTGAGATGGTGGGATAAGCGACCTCAACGATATCATCGAGCGCATAGCCCTTGTCGTTGATGATTACTCTTACCTGACCGTCCTTGACCTGGATAGATTTTATCAGTCCCGAATCGAGCACCGAACCGCCCTCTACACTAGGATTAACAGTTGCGCTCATGCCGATCATCATGGAAGCCTTCGCGATAAGCTCGCCAAGGGAAGTTTTGGTTCCCGGGTCATTGCTGCCCGAAGAATCGGTCTGTGCGATGGAAGTGATGTTCGAAAGCTCGAAGCTGACGCCGTCTATCTTGATGGTGTAGCTGTCGCCGTTCTTCATAACCGACTGCACAACGCCCGTCTTTGTGACCTGTTTGCTGCCGTCCATCTTTGAAGCGGTAACAGTCTTGCCGACCAGGCTTGAAGCGTAGTTCGACTGGGAATAGGTCGCAGCGTCCTTGGAATACTGAAGCGACGTGAACTGTGCCATCTGTGTAACGAACTCGGTGTTGGAGGTAGGCTCCATCGGGTCCTGGTTCGTCATTTCGGCAACCAGCAGACTGAGGAAGGTGTCGGAGTTCACCATTTTCTCGGTGGCGTCCTTAAACTTGCTCTTGTACTTCTCGTAATTCGCCTGTATCTGCTCTGACGATGAAAGAATGCCTGAAGTTCCTGCCATTTTCTCTCCTTTCCCGCTTACATGGAAGCGATTATCTCTGCGAAGCTCTCGCCGTCGCGGTCGTCGTCCTGACGGTGATTTTCGTTCTCGCGGTAGGGGTTCTTGCTGCTGCCCTGGTAGTCCTGAGCCTGCGGCTCCTGACGGGATTCGCTGACGGTCTGCCAGTTCTCAAGCTGAACGCCGTTCTGTCTGAGCGTGTCCTGGATAGCGGAACCGTTGTCCTCGATGATCTTCATGGTCTTGGAGTTCTCCGCCGCGATGGACACTGAAACTGCGCCGTCCGCCGTCTTGGTCATTCTGACCGTGATCCTGCCGAGATCCTCAGGGTCGAGCGTTATGCTGTACTCAACATCGCCCTCTTTAAGGTCTGCCGCGCGCTCTGTGATCTTCCCGGACACCTGCTGCGCAACCTCGGAAGGCTTTACTGTGATCTCCGCGCCGTCCTGCCGTGTGAATACCACGGGGCTTTCAGCGGGGATCCCCTGGGGCTGCGCCTGAGCCGCGTCGCCGGTCTTTTCGCCGCCGGACTTTATCGCCTCAAGCTCGTCTGATTTGAAAACTACCCTGCTGCGCTGCGCCGTGTGGTCTGCAAAGACCTGCGTCTGCTCCTGCTGCGGAGCTTCCTGCGGCTTCTCAGCCGTTCTGACCTCAACGCTGCGAACATCGCTGCGGAACTTAACGTCCTCCTGCGGTGCCTGTTCGGTCTGTCCCGCCTGAGCTGTCTGAACCTGAGCCGCGCCGTCCTGCTGACCTGACTGACCTGCGTCCGTCTGAGCCTCGCTCTGTGCGCCGGTGTTTTCAGCGGTCTGGACTGCCGCCTGCTTCGCTTCGGGCTGGATTTCCTGAACGGGCTTTGCTTCCGCCTGGGGCTTCTGCTCTGTTTCGGGCTTGACCGTGAACTCCACAGCTTCGCCTGTAGCCTCTGCCTGCTCCGCCGCCTGATTCTGAACGGTCTGAACCGCCTGCTCCGGAACGTTCTGCTGAACTGCCGGCTGCTCTGTCTGAACCTCGTTGGCTCCGGTTATCCTGGTCGTCAGCGCGGATATCTCGTCGCTGAGGTCGCTGATATCATCGGGGATCGCCGTCTGATTCATCATTGCCGCAAGTTCGGTCATGACCTGCTGTACTGCCGGATCATTGTTCTGCTCCGAGTCGCCGTCCTTGTCGGACTTGGCGTTGTCCACATTCTCAACAGTGTTGATAAGCTCCGCCAGCAATGCCTTGGTTATGTACTCCTGCGGAATATCCGCAAAAGTGAGCTTTCCGTCCGCGATCGCCGCAACGACCTTGCGAAGGTCAAGACTTCCATCAGACTTCGTCAGTTCGCTGCGAAGCATTTCGAACTTCTCATAACTTGCAGGGGTTTCCTTCTCAGATACCGCATTGTTCGCGCTGCCTGCGCCCGAAGTATTCGAAGCATTTGAAGTATTCGAAGCGTTCCTGGAACTTCCGATACCGCTCAGCACCTTGGAGAACTGTTCCTTCTGGTCTGCCTTTGCCGCTTCCTCTACCCTTGCCGGAATAGCCGCGTCAGATATCATGAAGTCGCTGCGGGTATACCCGGAACCGCCTGTGCTGAATGCTACTGCCATTTACTCACCTCCTTTTAATAATGTATCTATATCAGGGTCTGCGCCCGGATATGCAAACTTATCAGACACTCTGGGTCTGAGCCGCGCGTATCGACTGCCCGGAAACGAACTCCTCAATGAACTGCTCGTTTTCCTTGTTTGCCGCCGCCTTGTAGTCCTCAAGCTGCTTTTCCTCGAGCTTTTCCAGCGTGCGGACGTCCTTCGTTGCCTCGACTACGACTCCGAGCTGCTTGTTGATCTCCTCCTGCTTGCGGGCGGCGCTGGTGTCTTTCGCGTGTATCTCCTGCTGGAGAGTTACGATGTAGCGCTTGCGCACGGAGATCTCAAAAGCCTGCGCTCCCTGGCGGCAGACGGTCTCAAGCTCAGCGCTGAACTCCTCCACCTGCTTTATGAGCTGTTCCTTCTCTGCGTAGATTCTCTGTAGATCGGCCTGGAGCGCGCTCAGCGTGTTCTTCTGTCGGTCAAGCTCCTGCTGACGGAAATCCATCAGCTTTTGCAGAGTGAACTGAAATTTCTTCAAAGCCTGTCACCTCTTATTGTTCATCGCCAACGGCAGCTATCAAGAGCTGCACTGTTTCCTCCAGCGTGTAGGATTCCTCCACCCGCTGCATGAGAAACTCGTTTATTTTGTCGATCTTCCGGATAGCCTCGTCCAGCGCCGGATTTGTTCCGTGCTTGTACGCGCCTATCGAAATGAGGTCGGCGTTGTTGTTGTACAGCGACAGCAGGTTTCTGAGCTTGCCAGCCGCCTGCTTGTGCTCGGGAGTGTCTATCTCCGACATCAGTCGGCTGACGCTCGGGAGTATGTCTATCGCGGGGTAGTGATTCTGCGCCGCGATCTTACGCGAAAGAATGATGTGTCCGTCGATGATACCGCGGACTGTATCCGCTATCGGCTCGTTGGTGTCGTCGCCCTCAACGAGCACGGTGTAGATACCGGTTATCGAGCCTTCCGGGAAGTTCCCGGCGCGCTCGAGCA
>ERZ826613.2045-NODE-2045-length-21186-cov-4.267758_pt1 | contig 21186 bp, 16 predicted proteins | sample MGYA00519925_ERZ826613 | MGnify/ENA primary metagenome ERZ826613 (study PRJEB31778, sample SAMEA3449236) | human gut metagenome | biome: human gut; feature: human-associated habitat; material: faeces | place: United Kingdom | collected 2010/2012 ... | reverse complement strand
CCGGGACCGTGGTCGTGATGGCGCTGATCGTGCCGTCGACCGAGCCGTCGGTCGCGCCGTCGGCCTTGACGCCGGTGTAGGAATACTGCTGGTGGTACAGGCCCGTGCCGAACTGCCACGTCTGGGACGTCATGCGGTTGGCAGCGTCGTACATGTGCTGCGTGGACTGGATGAGCGCGCCGGTGCCCGTCGACTGGCGCGAATGGATGAGCCGGCCGAGGCTGTCGTACTGGTAGCTGTACTGCTCCGTGATCTTGCCGTCACTGCCCGTGGCATACTGCCGCGTGAGGGCATTGTCACTGCTGTAGTCGTAGTGGTATGTTGTACCGTCATTATACGCGGCGGTACGCTGCCTGTCAAACGCGTCATAGGTGTAGCTGACACTGTCGCCGTTGCCGTAGGTCATGCGGGACAGGCGGCCGTTGTTGACGTTGCCCTCATATTCGTAAGTCGCGAGGGTGATGGGCGCTGTGTATCCCGCGCGCTCCGCGCTCGAGGCGCAGACCTGCACGCGCGTCATGTTGCCGAAGGTGTCGTAGCCCAGCAGGTAGTGCTGCCAGAAGGGGTTGACGTTCTGCCCGCTGGCGGGCGCCGCCTGCGGGAACGCCTTGCGGATGAGGTCGGTCAGCTGCGCGCGGTCGTAGTCATAGTCGATGGAGGCCGTGTGGTCGATGTACGTGAAATCCACACGGTCGGAGTTGTCGGCATAATGGAAGCCCTGTTTGGTGCCGTTGGCCGCCGTCGACCGGAACAGGCGCGCGGCGCCTGGTTCGTATTCGTACTTCGTCGTGACGCCGTTGGCATCCGTGGACTGCGTGCGGAAGCGGCCGGTGCTGTCGTAGACGTTATACGACTTGAGATAGTCCCCGCTGGTGCCGACGCTCGTTATACTCGTCGTGGCGCTGCCGGAGGCGTTGTGGTAGGTGTAGTTCGTCAGCCCGGCGAGGGTGTCGGACTGCAGGTTGTTGTTTGCGTCGTACCCCAGCGTGTGCTTTGCGCCGCCTGGCGTGGTGTAGCTCTTGAGGCGCTGGGAGTCGGCAAAGAACTCGCTGGCCGTCTTGGCGTTGCCGTCCGTCGCCGCGATGGGGTTGCCCTTGCTGTCATAGCTGTAGGTCTCCGCCGGTTCGAGCACGAGGCTGATGTTCGTGAAGTACGCGTCGTTGGCGTTGTAGTCATAGGCGCAGTAGACCGTGATGTTCTTGACCATCAGGTCACGCCGCTTCGGGATGATCACCCCCGACGCGTACTGCCAGTCCGTGAAGTCGTCGTTGAAGCTCACGTACTGGTTTTCAGTCTCGCTGATCTCGGTTCCGTCCTCTTTGGCGTACTTGATCTCGGCGATGAGGCCGAAGTACCGCTCGCCGTCCTTTTCCGGCTTCGGCGAGGTGCCGCCGACGGAGTTTGCCTTGCCCCAGCCGGAGAGCAGGAACGTCGCCAGTCCTGCGTAGTAGTTGATGGGCACGACCTGGCTCGTGCGCGTGCCGCCGACGGAGCTGCCCTCCGCGTGCATGGACACGCCCTTGCCCGCGCCGAGCGGGTGCTCGCTGCTCTTCGTGTAGCGGTTGGCCGTCCAGAAGTCCGGCGCGCCGCTGGCGAAGGTGCCGTTTTGCACCAGATTCGCGTTCGATGCCGCCGCGTGCGCCTCGAGCTGCATGTCGTCGCAGTAGGCGGTGCCGTCCGCCTTGTCCTGCACGAACGCGAGACTGTACGTGCCGGACGTATCCGGCGTGAACGTGACGCTGATCTTCTCCCAGCCGGCGTCCACCTCGGGTGCCGTGGTGTAGTTGACGATCTCGCTCTTCCACGGCGACCGCTGTACACCGGCGAGGCTGCTGCGCTGCGCCGCCGTCAGGACGGCCAGATAGACGCCGCCGTCAGACTGGTACGCCGTTATGTCGCGCGTGTTGACGTAACCTGAGAAGGTGTACGTCGTGCCCGCCTGCAGCGCGACCTCATGGTACATGCCGCTGCCGCTGGCCGCGGTCTTGAGCGAGGCGCAGCCGATGCGCGTCCTGCTTTTCGCAATGACACCGGCGGCCGCGTTCTGGCTGAAGGGCAGGGACACCCAGCCGTCGGACACATTGTTCGTGCACTGCTCCAGCCCCGCGTTCGGCAGCAGGTTCAGCGCCACCGTGCCCATGGCCGCCGCGCCGGACAGGCGGTTGTTCGTCTTGCTGGTGCCGCTGTTGCTCGTGTAGCTGGCGGCGCTGGCACCGATGATCTCTGAGTAGTCCGTGTTGCTGTCATAGGTGCAGATCGTCTTGCCAAAATGGTCGAGCACGCAGGTCATGACCGTGTCGTCGGCATTGCCCGCCGTGTGGTCCGGACCGTAGAAGCGGTACGACGTCTGGTGGATGCCGTTGCGGTAGGCATGGAACGCGCTGCCGGTCCGCTTCACCGCCGACGGGGTGTAGGCAAATTCCTGCACGCCGAACGTGGACACGACGCCGAGGTTGTAGGTGTAGGTAATGTCCAGACCGTACTTGCTCTCGGCATCATACAGCGTCGACAGGCGGCCGCCGCTGCCGTTATACGCGTAGGACACGGAGGTATCGTCCGCATAGGTCACCTGCGTCAGGTGACCGCCGGAGTCGTAGCTGTAGTTCGCGGCGCGCCCGGCGTAGTCCGTCACTTGGGACAGCCGGCTGCCGCTGTAGGTCAGGTTTGCGACCGTCTGAAGCGTTCTCGCATTCGTGCTGCTGCCGCTGTTGATGTCCATGACGATCTGCACGAGCCGGTTGCTGGCAGAACCCTTGACCGGCTTCCACGCGCTGCTGCCGCTGCTGTACGCTGCGTTGTAGGCGAAATAGATCGTGTTGCTGTTGTTGTCCGTGACGGAGATCAGGTAGCCGTTGTGGAACACCCACGTGTGGTACTTGTCCATGTCCGTCATGGTATAGATCGTATTGCCGCCGCTGGTGGACTTGACGATCTTCAGGCCGAGGCCGTCCTCGTCCTCATAGGTGTTGGTTGCCGTCTTGCTGAAGTAATGCTCGGTGCCGTCCTCGTCGTTGTAGACCAGATACGTCTCGTCGCCGACCTTGCACTCCACCACCGTCTGCTGCGCAGAGAGCTTCCAGCCGACACCGACTTGCATGGACGTGTAGTCACAGGTGTGAATACCGCCCGCCTCGTTATTGGAAAATTCGACGCCGGAGGTGGCACTGTTGTAGATATGGCGCAGCGCATAGGACACCGGCTCCAACGAGAGGGAGACATCCGCGCGGTCGAGCGTGAATTGGTTCGTAAAATTATGGATAGAGAGGTCTCCGGCTTTTCCCGCCGATGCCTCCTGATAGGTATAGTAGCTCTCCAGCCCGACCGGGTTGCGGTAGTACACCGCGAAATATGGGCTGTAGTCGTGGTAGCCGCTGCCGATCAGGTTTGCCGCGCGGCTCTTTGCATAGCCATCGAGTGTCTGCAGGAGCACGCCGCGGCCGCCGCTCGTGTCGCCCTCGTTCTGCTTCTGGTACCACGCCATGACCGTGCGCGTGATGTCCCACGTAGCATATTTGTTCAGTGTGCCCTTGCTCAGTTTCTGGAAATCCAGCACCTCGTCGCTGACCGGCGTCGCGCCGGAATATACCTGGTTCCAGGTCACCCCGGATGCGCTGCTGACCGCTGCGGGCCACTCGTGTGCCTCGACCGTCAGCGTTCCGCCCGGTGCAGAGCCGCCGATCGCGTTCGAGGCGAAAAAGCCCGCATGATACATTGCCAGCTGTGCCCCGACCGGAACACAGTTGCGCGGAAGCTCCGGCAGGTTCGCGAACTGAACATATACCTCGCAGACACCGTAGGCCGCCCCGGCATGATACCCAATATACTGATCTGCCGCATTCGGAGCAGCGGAATTGGGGGATGCATAACGGATGAACGTCGTCAGGACGTTGCCCTTGTTGTGCAGCAGGATCGTCGGGTCGAGCGTCACGGGGTAGGCACGCTCCGGCGCGTTCATCCACTCCGGGTCCGCCTCCACGGTCAGCAGATAGCCGCCCGAGATGCGCTCGAGCTTGTAGGCGGCGTCCTCCAGTGACGTTGCGCCGTTGGCATCCGCCAGATACGGCGCCGGGATCTCGTAGACCGGCTCGCCGTCGGCACCGCGCAGCAGCACGGAGCCGTCGGCCTCAAGCGTCGGCGTCAGGCCCTGCAGGTTCAGCACAAACGAGTAGGCATACTGTTCCTGCGGCTTCTCGATGATGATGCTCTCTTTTACGTTATATCCATAGTTCTGGTACAGCAGGCTGACACCGTCCATCACGTTGTCGAACGCAACGCTGGAGCGGATTTTCTGCGGCTGGATCTTGTCTTTCTCCGCTAGCTTGCTGAAGGTGCGCATTTTGGTCCCCGGGTTTTCCATCCTGGCCGCCGCCGTGGACGTGACCAGCGTATACGCCGCGTCGTCCAGCAGCGGCAGCTCCTCTGCCGTCTCCTGCTGCGGCGCATCCATCTCCGCCGCGGCTTCCGCGGGTGCCCGCTGAAGGTCTGCCTCCGTCTGCTCCGCCTCCTGCGGCTGGTCAGCGGTCTCCGGTGCCGCTGTTTCTTCGGGGGCTGCCGTTTCCTCCGCTGCCGGAACGTCCGCGCGACCGCCACAACGTCGCGGTTGCTGCGCCGCGCCAGCGACATCGACACGCTCTGCCCCTGATACGCCGTCTCGAACAGGAAGCCGCTGTCGAGCGACGCGGCAAATTTCCGCGTCATGTCTCCCGCCTGGGCAACATACTGCTGACCGGTTTTCTGCAGCGTGTTGTCGATCTCCTCCCAGGCCCCGTCCGCCGTCTGGTAGTGCACTGCCGTCTCGTACTCTACCAGCATGTAGCCCCCGTCCTGCAGCCGGAAATGCTTGACGGATTCCTCGCGCAGCGCGTCCTCCTCGCCGACGATCTGCGCATCGTCGTCCTTCATGGACACCGTTTCGCTGTCTGTACTGATGTCCAGATCGTTTGTTTCGTCGCCGACACCGAATGCCACCATCGGCAGCAGCTGCACCAGCAGCGTCAGCACCAAGATGAGGGATATGCTCTTCTTTACGCCTTCTTTCATGGTTCTTTACCCCGCAAAGTAAAATTTTGTACGTTTCTGTAAAAAAATGAAACGGATTGATGTAATTATGGCAAACCCGTTTTCCTCTGTCAATACTGTTTTTGTATTTTCGATAGAATTTATTAGAAAATATAATCGTAAAAGATGACCATGAAAAATGATCTCCTTCTCTCCGCTATGATGTTCGCATGTTTTTTTGTTTTTGGGCTTGACTTTTGTTAATGGAGCTTCATTATAGTAAGTAATTGTTATAGCAGCGCCATTCATGTCAACTGTATAAGTATCGACAAATAAGCGATGCAACAAATACGAAATCATATATCCCGCCAAATAAAAAAACGAATGTTGGCGGGCTGATTCGCTGCGCGTATATCCCTCCAATCTGAGTTTTTTAGATTGGAGGGATTTTTTGTGCTTATTTGTTTGCGAACCGCCTTCCCTGTAAAAAGTAGCAAATTTTATTTCATTCTATAGCCTGCGTTGCGAATGGTGAGTTCCTCAAAAAGTGCTCTCCGAGCAATGAAATATGTAGTAAAAACAGCCACCCCATATAGATTATACTCACTTGTTTTGCAGGCCTTCGCTTTCTGCAGATGCATTTTCCTATGTCTGCGCTTTTCGGTCTGCAGCGTAGGCTGCCGCAGTCCTCCGCACGATTTGGATTTTCAAAATTCAAATCGAAACGGAGGAAGGACAAATACAATCCCTATACCATCGGCACGACCGGGGACGGCCGCCACTGGCTGACCTTTTCGGACGGACAAGGCAATCGGCATCATTTTGAGATCAGCGCTGCCGTGTTTGCGTTGTTTGATTCCTTTGAGCTGGACGACCTCTCCTATCTGAACGAAGTGGATCGCCACTATGAGCAATCGGAGTTTATGGAGGCATCGTTGTATGACCGGGCCGTGCATCGTCCGGCGACGGTCGAAGAAAGCGCTTTGCAGAGCATGGAATATGCGCAGTTACATAGAGCGATCTCCGAACTGCCCGAAATACAAAAGCGGAGGTTGATCCTCTACTATTTTCAAGGCTTGACCTATGAGCAGATCGCAGGAATGGAGGGATGCGCTTTTCAGGCCGTTGCAAAATCGGTTGCGGTCGCCGAAAAAAGATTGAAAAAATTTTTTGGAATAGGTGGTTGAAAAATAGCCTTTAAGTGAGGAAACAGGTGGAGAGGTACGAAAACTCTCTGCCTGTTTTCCTTTTCGGCAAGCAGGGATGGCCTTTGACAACAAAATACCCATTCATCAAGCACATTCCTATTGCCATTGCGAAAGCATGAGCCACATTAGCGGCTGCGCCACAATCCGCATTGCGGGGAGCGATATACAGTCGGCTATCACGGGCGGGTGGCTCCCGCCCCGGCGACGACCGGCAATAGGGCTAACGATACTCCCGTCCAGCCACAGTCCGAGCGTGATAAGCGGCATTTCGACCGTGAAGCCGTCGCAGGCAATGGGGGCGGCCATGAGAGAACCTCGTGAGGGTGAAATCCCCGTGGAGCCGACAGCCATCGGCCGCTTGATGACTTCCCAATAGGAAATCGGGGTGTCGAGGACAAATAGATTTTCTTCAAAATACTACGGTCAAGCGGCGGGACGGGTCAGACGAAACAGAGAATGTTTTATCTCTCACCAACCTCAATTCTGTTCTGCCGCTTGACCTCTACATAGGCGGAAACGCCTAAATACACAAAGGAGGTCATCACAGAATGAACCACACATATTTGCGCGGCGATATGTATTACGCTGATCTGGGCCGGGGCATCGGCTCTGAGCAGGAGGGCTACCGTCCCGTCGTGATCATTCAGAATAATGTCGGGAACAAACACAGCCCCACGGTCATTATCGCTTCCATTACAAGCAAAACCGGCGTGAAAGCCAAACTTCCTACCCACTACTACATCGACGCCGAGGACGGCTTGAAGTTGCCCTCTATCGTCCTGCTGGAACAGCTGCGCACCGTCGATAAGCGCCGCTTGGGCAACTTCATTGGGCATCTGTCCGAAAAGCACATTTGCGGCATCAATCATGCGCTGGCGGTCAGCATCGGTCTGATTGAAAGCGTCCCGAAAAAACTGATCCTCTGCCTTTGCAGCACCTGCGTCGACAATTTCTACGGCACGGGTGCTTATTATTTGCGCAGGATCGACCCGCACCAAACAGCAAAAGACACTTGCACCTACTGCAACAGCAGAAAAGGTCTGGATTATGAGATTGTCCGCAAATAGCAGATGTTTTATCTGGAAAGCTGAATTTGCACAAGTGACGCTCCGCTTTTCGAGTGATATAATCTTCTTGTCTTACAGGACAAGCAGGTACAATCAAGTCGCTTGTGAGAAAGGAGTTATGTGGTTGGAACAGATTGTACCGAAATACTCTGTCGGAAAACGGACATACTCTGTCGATGAGATACGCTCCATACTGAATATCGGGCGCAGAAAAGCATATGAACTGTGCAATTCGGGAGAGTTCAAAATCGTCCGTATCGGCAGAACCATAAGAATTTCAAAACTCTCTTTCGATGAGTGGCTTGACAATATCACTGATAACGGAGGTATTTGATATGGCTTCAATCGTAAAGAGAGGTAAAACATATTCTGTCGTCTATTATGAGGGCGAGGGTTCAAATCGTCATCAAGTCTGGGAATCGGGGCTGAGCTATTCGGCAGCCAAATCCCGCAAAGCAACGATTGAATATGAGAAAGAACAGAACACCCATGTGGATCACAATGACATTACCGTAAGCGAGTTCTTGTATGAGTTCATCGAGAAATACGGTGAGAAAAAATGGGTGGCATCAACCTATGACGGAAATGTCGGCTTGCTCGAAAATTATGTTCATCCCTATTGGGGCGACAAAAAACTTCGCAGCATCCGCACCAAGACCGTCGATGACTTTTATCATTTTCTGCTGAACGAAGCAGAGCCGGCAACCAATATGGGCAAACCAAAACGGGAGCATATCAGCCCTTCAACCATTCATGACATCCACAAGGTTCTGCGATGTGCTTTCAATCAGGCGAAAAAGTGGGAGTACATTGCAAAAAATCCATTTTTGGATGCGACACTGCCGGAGCACAAGGAGGCTAAACGGGATGCCTTGACTCCCGAACAACTGCAAAGAGTGTTAGACTTTACTGACCGCACCGACATCTACGACTTATATGTGATGCACTGTGCGATACAGCTGGCATTTGCTTGTTGTATGCGCGGCGGCGAGGTCGGCGGAACGCAGTGGTAGCGCTTTAGCCGGAGTGATCAGGTACTATACATCGACCGTGTGATTGACCGTGTTGATAAGAAACTGATTGAAAAACTGCCCAAAATGGACATCCTTTTCCGCTTTCCAAACCTCTATCCAGGCACACGGACGGTGATTGTCTTAAAGCAGCCGAAAACGGAGGGCAGTATTCGTACCGTCTACATCCCTGAAACCGTTGCAAAGAAGCTCGAAAAGCTCAGAGAGATGCAAATGAAGCTGAAACTGGAGCTTGGCGACGACGGTTATATGGATTATGGTCTGATTATCTGCCAAGCCAATGGCCGTCCGATTATGACCGAGCATCTGAATAAACGATTCAAGGAAGTCCTTATTGGCCTGAACGACCCGACGATCAATGTCGATAATGTCGTGTTTCACAGCTTACGGCATACGAGTACAGGCGTAAAACTTCGGCTCTCCAAGGGCGATCTGAAAGCGGTACAGGGTGATGGCGGATGGAACTCTCCCGATATGGTGACTAAGCGCTATGCACACATCCTCGATGAGGATCGCCGTCGCCTTGCTGATGAGATGGAGCAATCTTTCTATAAAGGTAGCGCAGAAGGTACGCCCGTAGCTGCTCCGCCTGCGCTTGATGCGGAAGCTCTTGCGAGCTTGCTTGCCAACAATCCAGAACTGCTCAAAATGGCTTTGAAGTCTGTGCAGCTTGCTAATAACGCCTGATTTTCTCAGCAAAGAGCAAATTAGCAAAACGCACCGTATTAGCAAACGGGCTGAAAACCGAATTTAACAACCGTCAACAATGCGGTGCGTATTAGCAAGCTGCCAGCCGTGGAAATACGGAAAAGGTGATTGGTCTTGAGCACGAAACACAAAGCCTGCGATTAGCAATTAGCAAGCAGCCCAACACGGCAGAAAAAAGGAAAGCCGAAAACCCTTGAAAACAAAGGCTTTCGGCGTTGTTTGTGGCGCGCCAGAAGGAACTCGAATCCCCGACCTTCCGCTTAGGAGGCGGACGCTCTATCCAACTGAGCTACTGGCGCATATTTCATTTTAAGGGCGACCGTCCCTCTGGCGGGGAACGCTCTTGGTTCTCTTAGGAGGCGGCCGCTCTATCCAACTGAGCTACGGGGGCACAACAGCGTTATTTTAGCGCAAAGGGCGGCGGGTGTCAATGACCGGCGGCTGGGGAAACGGGACAATGCGGTGGGGCAGGCCGGTACAAGTCTTGCGGGACGAAGATAATCAAACGCGGGCGGTGCATCAGCACCGCCCGCTTGCGTTACGCTTCTTGCATTATATATTTCCCTCACGGTTTGCGGTTTTGCGCTCTCATTTTCCTTGTAAGAATAATATGACCGCGAAAATAATGACACAGAAAGAAAAAGGAAGCACAACAGATGAGACCCGTGATAAATACCTTGGCATCAAATGCGATTCCCGAAACGATTCCAACAAACAAGGCCACGGCCGAAAGTGCAAAAAACAAAAAGCTGATCAGCATATTCCAGCGACATACTCTCCGCAAATAGATATTGCGAAATTTCTCTAAATCATAAAAATTGCCCTCTGCATTTGGTATCCTGTAAATTTGGATGTAGTGATCCCTACAGACGGGATCAGCATTAAATTCGCATTTGAGTTTTGTTTCACACAGAATCATACCAAAATCTTTCGGAATCGAATGTATCAAAAAATATCGCACGTTCCTCGGCCGAGCTTTCACAAATTTAAACCAATACAAACAGACGTTTGTTAAACGCCACCCCGCGAGCTCCATGTTCTGTAATTTTCGCTCAACATTTTCAAAAGACCACAATGTATAGTAGAAAAACATCCACATTGCGCTACCTCCGGTGAAAAGAATCAGCTTTTGAAAATCGTGTTATCATGATACCCGGCGGCACGAGGCCTGTCAAGTGCTTTGCGTGTCGGCGGGGCGGGGGACCGGTTGCGCGCGGCGGGAAATCATGGTATGATAAACAGACTGCGCACAAAGGAGGTAGCCACATGCGTCTCATCCGCGAGGAAAAAGCCTTCATTCGGGAGGCCGTTTTGCTCATGCTCCCGATGATCTTGCAAAATTTCGTGACATTTTCCATGTCCATGGCCGACACGTTCATGGTCGGCGTGCTCGGCGAGACGGCGCTCGCCGCCGTGACGATGGCCAACAGTCCGTTTTACGTCATGCAGCTGATGATCTTCGGCGTGCAGAGCGGCATGAGCGTGCTCGTGGCGCAGTACCACGGCCGCGGCGATCAGGAGGCCATCAACCGCGTCATGGGCATCGCGCTCTTTGTTTCCACGACGATCACGGGCCTGCTCGCCGTCACGGCATTCTGCATCCCGGAGCAGATCATGCGCGTGCTCACCAACAACGCTGACCTCGTCGCGCCCGGCGCGGCGTATACGCGCTACGTCGGCTTTTCGTATTTCTTCTCCGCCATCAGCGGCGTGTACATCGCCGCCCAGCGCAGCACGGAAAATCCCCGCCTCGGCGCGGTGCTGCTCACCGTATCCGGCGCGCTGAACATCTTCCTCAACTGGGTGCTTATCTACGGCAAGCTCGGCGCGCCCATGCTCGGCTGCGCGGGCGCAGCCATTGCCACGCTCATCAGCCGCGCGTTCGAGGTCGCGGTGCTGTGCGTGTATGCCCGGTTCAGCCACCGGCTGCCGCTCATGCCGCGCGCGCTGCTGCACCCCGGCCGCGTGATCGCAAAGGACTTTGCCAAGTACGCCCTGCCCGTCGTGTGCAATGAGTGCCTGTGGTCGCTTGCGTTTTCGCTCTACACGGTCATTATGGGGCATATGGGCAACAACACGCCCATCCTCTCGGCCTACACCATCGCCGGCAACCTGCAGCGCATGCTCACTCCGGCGTCGTTCGCCGCGGGCGGCGCGGCCGCCGTGCTCATCGGGCGGGAGATCGGCCGCGGCAATCGCGATCAGGTGCAGCGCAAGGCCTGGGTGCTCGACGCTCTGGCGCTCGTCGTCGGCCTCGTGTGCATGGGCATCATCGCGCTCGTGCGCAACGTGCTGCTGCGGCCGTACATCCTGCCGCTGATGCACATGGAGGGCGCGGCGTGCGACATTGCCATGTACATGATGGGCGTGCTCATGCTCGTGCAGCCGGTGTCGAGCGTGAGCCTGACGAACATCGTCGGTGTGCTGCGCGGCGGCGGTGACGTGCGCTATGCGATGCTGTGCGACGTCGGGCCGCTGTATGCGGTGTGCCTGCCGCTGGCGGCGCTCACGGCGCTCGTGTGGAAGCTCGACATCCGGTACGTGTACCCGCTCATGTCCATTGACGTGATCGTGCAGATCTTCCTGTGCGTGCCGCGGCTGCGCTCCGGCAAGTGGATCCACGACGTGACCCGCGGTGTCGGCGAACTGGAGACGTGACGGCCCCGCAATATCTTAACAAACAATTCAGGCGATCCTTCACAGAATCGTCATCCTTTTTTCGGGAACCAATTTACAATGGGAGCGTCTCATCCTGTAAAGCACCGCGGCCCCTGGATCGCGGGGAAAGGAAACCAACACCATGAAATTTCTCAAACGGGCTCTGCCCATCGTGCTCGCCGTGTGCCTGCTCGCAAGCCTTGGCGCCGTGTCGGCCATCGACGCCGGCGAGACGCGCACCGTCATCGGCGCCGACCTCACGGACGACCAGATCAAGACTGTCTACAAGACCTTCGGCATCGAACGCGGCAGCGTCAAGGAACTGACCGTCACAAACAAGGACGAGCGGCAGTATCTCAGCGGCGTCATCAGTGACGCGCAGATCGGCACCAAGTCCATCTCCTGCATCTCCATCGAGGTGCTCGACGCCGGCAAGGGCATGACCGTCAACACGTCGCACATCACCTACTGCACGAGCCAGATGTACATCAGCGCGCTGGCCACGGCCGGCATCACGGACGCGAAGATCACCGTGACCGCGCCGTTCGACGTCTCGGGCACGGCGGCGCTGACGGGCGTGTACAAGGCGTATGAGGACATCACGGGCACAAAGCTCGACGAGACTGCCAAGGCCGTCTCCTCGCAGGAGCTGGCCACGACGGCGGAGCTCGCGCAGGCCATCGGCGACTATGACTCGGTCGAGATCGTCAACGAGCTCAAGCTCATCCTCAACGAGACGAAGGACATGACCGACAGTGAACTGCGCGCCAAAATCAAGGAGATCGCCGCCGAGTACGACGTCACGCTCACGGACGACCAGATGACCCAGCTCGTGAACCTCTGCCGCTCGCTCGAAAAGCTGGACACGAACGCCCTGCTCTCGAAGGTGCAGGCCGTGCAGGACACGCTCAAGCAGCTGGCCGGCGCGAAAGACAAGGTCGCGTCCTTCACCGGCAAGGTCAAGGACGTCATCACCGCCATCGGCGATTTCTTCGACCGTGTCATTTCCCTCTTCCGCAAGTAACCCCGGATAGAAAGAACCCGCCCGCAGGCAGTGCCTGCGGGCGGGGTTTTGCGCTTATTTTTGCGCCTCAGCCGCGCAGCGCCCGGTTCGTGTGCACGAGCACCGGCACCGTCACGACAAACGTCACTACCTCGGCCGCCGCCATGAAATACAGCACGCCGTCGAGCCCGAACCACACCGGCAGCAACAGCACGAGCCCCACGCCGAGCACGATCTCGCGCAGGAGCGACAGCGCCGTGCTCGTCCACGCCTTGCCGAGCGCCTGCAGGTAGATCATCGCGCCCTTGTTCACGCACGAGAGCACCGCCGCGCCGAGGAACCATCGGATGCACCGCACGGCGAAGTCCGTGTAGTACGCGCTCTCGTTTTTCGCGCCGAAGAGGTCGGCAAACACGCCCGGGCAACTCTCAAACAGCACCGTCGCCGCGAGGCCCACGACCGCCTCGGCCAGCAGCAGCCGGTGCAGCAGCGCCCGCGCCCGGTCGCGCCGCCCGGCGCCGATGTTGTACCCCACGACGGGGATGCACCCGGCCGAGAGCCCGATGGCGATGGAGATGACGATCTGGAAAAACTTCATGACGATGCCCACGACCGCCGTCGGGATCTGCGCATACTGCGCCTGACCGAACACGGGGTCGAGCGCGCCGTACTTCCGGCACATATTGAGCACCGCTGCCATGGAAAACACGATGCTGATCTGCGATAAAAAGCTCGTCATGCCCAGCGGCAGGAACGCGCGCAGCAGCTCGCCCCGCAGCCGGAAGCTGCCGCGCTGCAGCCGCACGGCCTTCATGTGCAGCAGATACGCCGCCGCCAGCACAGCTGAGAGGATCTGGCCGATGACCGTCGCGATGGCCGCGCCCATCATGCCCCACCCGCACGGGAAGATGAAGATGGGGTCGAGGATGATGTTGCACACCGCGCCCGCCAGCAGCGACAGCATAGCATAGCGCGGGCTGCCGTCGGAGCGGATGATGGGGTTCATCGCCTGGCCGAACATGTAAAACGGGATGCCGAGCGCGATCCAGAAACAGTATTCGCGCGAGAGGGCGAACGTCTCGGCGTTGACCGTCGCGCCGAACGCCGTCAGGATCGGGTCCATGAAGATGAGGTACACCGCCATGAGCACGACGCTGACAATGAGCGTGAGCACGATGGCGTTGCCGACGCTGCGGTGCGCTTTCTCCGGCTCCCCCGCGCCGAGGCGGATGCTGACATAGGCGCAGCAGCCGTCGCCGATCATGGTGGCGATGGCGAGCGCGATGACCGTCAGCGGGAACACGACGCTGTTGGCCGCGTTGCCGTAGGAGCCGAGATAGCTCGCGTTGGCAATGAAGAGCTGGTCGACGATGTTGTACAGCGCGCCGACGAGCAGCGACAGGATGCATGGCAGCGAGAATTTGCGCATCAGCGCGCCGACCGGCTGCTCGGCGAGAAAGGAATTGGACTGGGATTCGTTCATGCTTGCCTCCGATTTTTCCGCCCAAAGGCAAAAAAACGGCACACGCCGCGCGTGTGCCTGCAAACCTCGGAAGCCGACACACACCACGCTCGCATACCGTTTCGTATCCGAATGCTGTGCATCCGTGTATCGTGCCTTCAAGCCAGATTTGAAATTTTACGGGAGTTATTATACCAGCCCGCGCCCGAAAAAGCAAGCCCCCGCATACCCGGCCGGGACGGATAAAGCGCGGGCGGCGCTGCTGCACCGCCCGCTGCGATCCATGCTTTTCTTACTTTTCTGTCTGCCGCTTTTTCCGGCGCTTTTCGCGCACCTTTTTGCGCTTGGCTTTCCACTTCTGCCAGTCGCGCGCCTGCTTCTCCTTCGCACGTGTGTAGGTTTCTGCTCGCGACTGAAACATGGGTTTGTACCGTTCCGGAAGATATTCGCTGAACACCGCCGCATCCCGCATCAGGAACTGATACTTGATCAGCCCATCGCCGTTTCGGATTTTTTCAACCGGTTTCTGTGGCAGTGGTTTTGAGGACAACAAAAGATACATATGTCCGTTTCCATAAAGGTCTGGAACATCATGCTTTTCATCTATGCGCCGTATCTCAACATAGCGGAGCTCCGAATATGGGATCTTGATGCTGCGCATAAAGATCCCATGCCACTTTACATAGTTCTCTGTCAGTGTTACTTTGCCAAAACTCAGTGGCCAGAACAAATAAACACCAATTATGCATGGAACAATCATACTTAAAGCGCAAATGTAGTATAAAGCTGCTAGGTGTTCATGAATCAGTATGTATACGAGATAGCAAGGAAATAACGCGATCACAAGGCCTCCTATCCTGCCACCAGTTAACAAAAATATATGTGGGTACAGAGTTTTCCGCTTCTTTCGCGCGGCGGTTTGTCTCTCCGTTGATGGCGTCATTTTTCCAGCGCGGCGAGCTTCTCGCGCCGGATGCGGTCGGCGTCCCGGCGGACGAAGTACGCGGGGATGAGGATGAACACCGCGCTCACGGCCGCGGCCAGAAACAGCTCATACGGGTAGAGGTAGCTGCCGGCATAGCTCGGGTATTTGGCGAGGATGGCCGCCGTCGGCTCGAGCGCGACGGCCCGGATGATGAGCGGGTCGATGATGCTCGCGAGCACCATGGGCAGCATGATGTAGATGACCATCTTCACGCTCTGCGACGCGCCGGCGCGCCCGGCGGGCGTATAGTCGCGCGACGAGGCAGTGAACAGCCCCGCCATGGCGAGGTTGCCGGCCATGATGCACGTGCCGCCGACGCACAGCAGCGGCATGGCGTGGCCGACGAACTTGATCGAATAAGCGATCAGGCCGCCGAGCACCTGCAAAATTGCCACGGGGTAATAAAACTTCTCCTTGCCGAAGCGGTCCATGACCTTGCCCGCGAGCACGGACAGCACGGCCGAGGCGAGCACGACGATGCCGATGGGCAGGATGTAGTTCTCGATGCCGAGCGTGACCTCGACGAGCGAGATCATGTACGGCTGCCACAGCTGCATGGCAAGGCCGGAGAACATCATGCCGAGAAAGCAGATGTAGATCATCTTATTGGCGCGGATGTTCGCCGGGCGGAAAGCATAGAGCACGTCGCGCAGGTACGTGTCGCCCTGCACGGGGCGCAGGGCCGGACTGTCGCGGAAGATGCACAGGCCGAGCACACCGGCCGCACTCGTCAGGCCGCCGAGCACGAGGAAAAACCCCGTCCAGTTGCCGTGCACGGTCATGCCGTCAAAGCCCGCGAAGATGACGATGAGCGCGAGGATGGGCATGATGCTCAGCACGATGTCCACGACGCCGCGGTTCGTGACGTCGGTCACGTCCGTGACCCAGGCAGAAAAGGCCGAGTCGTTGGCCGTGCTGCCGATGGCGGACATGACGCAGTCCATCACGACGAAGAGCGTCACCGCGAGGCCGACGTCGCCGCCGACCTGCCCGTTGCCGAAGAGCGCGAACGCCGCCGTCGTGATGCCCCAGAGGATATACCCCCAGCAGACGAAGGCGCGGCGCTTGCCCACGCGGTCCGACCACGCGGCGCTGAAGATCGTCGCGAGCGCGGCGGCGATGGCGCTGGCCGCGACGGTCGCGGACGTCGCCCAGCCGGCAGCCGTGATGTTTTTCTGAATGTAGGTGGAAAAGTAGACGTTCTCGACCATCCAGGCAATCTGCCCGATGAAGCCGAACACCAGCAGACTCGCCCAGACGCGCGCGCCGAGCGGCGTCGCCTTTTTGACGACCAGATTCTCCTGCATGAAAGTTCTCCCCTTTGCAAGGCGTTATCGCCTGATTATACCATGTTCTCCCCCGCCCGGCAACCGGGAAACCCGCTTCCTGCCGCGCGGCGCGGCCGTGTCAAAAAATTTTCAAAAATATTTTTGCGCCCCTGCATTAAAAAAAGAAGCTGGCGCATTATTATGGCAGAACGGAAATGAAATAACTTTTCGTAAGACAGAGCTTGCTTTCCTCATAAGGTTGTTTACCGGTTATTTACAACTTTACCCCACACACACAAACTTTTGCTTGCTCTGCAGCGCCTGCGCGACACCCGCGCGGGCGCATTCTCTTTTAAAAGACGTGTTCCCTTTTTCAATCATAACACAGCGCCCGGGGCTCTTTTCGGCTCCGGGCATTTTCGCGCCCTCCCCCTTTGCAGGACACAAACCGGTCACACAACGCACACTGAATCCGCTGTCTTTGAAAGCCTTCCCCTTACGGGGAAGGCTCCCTCCCTGCAGCGATAATCAAAGCGCCGCCCCGCATCGTTTCGATGCGGAGCGGCGCTTGACTCTGCTGATGCTGTACAGCCTTCACGCGGCCTTCGCGGTCTTGCCCGCGCGCCACGCCTCGAACTTGGCGCGCATATGGTCGTTCAGGCGGCAGAACGCCTTCATCACCGGCCACGACAGCAAGCCGAACACGATGAGGATGAGCGCGCTCTGCAGATTCAGCTTCTCCAGGCTGAACAGCGTCGGAAAACCGAAATACGCGATCACGAACAGTACACCGAGCACAACGATCATCACCTTGCGGATGGTGTTGTACGGCTGGCACGTGCGGTGCACCATCATGAGGCCGACAATGCCCATGACGCCGGTGCAGATCGTGATCATGGCCGTGTCGTCGAGCTGGAAGGCGATATAAAACAGCAGGATGCCCACGACCATCGCCAGATCCGTCATCGCGGCCGGCAGCGCGCGGAAGAGCACGTTGCGCAAAAACTTCCCCTTGACGAGGCTCTCGTTCGGCTCCATAGCGAGGATGAACGACGGGATGCCGATGGTCACGGCGCTCACGAGCGTGAGCTGCGCGGGACTGAACGGATACGGCAGCGTAGCAAAGAGCGTGAAAAACGCAAGGAAGAACGAGAAGATGTTTTTGACCAGATACAGCGACGCGCTGCGCTCGATGTTGTTGATAACGCGGCGGCCCTCCGCCACGACCGACGGCATGGAGGCAAAGTTCGAATCCAGCAGCACGATGTGCGACACCTGGCACGCCACGTCGCTGCCCGAAGCCATGGCGATGGAGCAGTCGGCCTCCTTGAGCGCGAGCACGTCGTTGACGCCGTCGCCCGTCATGGCCACGGTGTGGCCGTCGGCCTTGAGCGCCTGCACGAGGCTGCGCTTCTGCGCCGGGGTCACGCGGCCGAAGACCGTGTACTTACCCGCCGCATCGCGGATGGCCTCCTCGGTCGTGAGCGTGCGCGCATCGACGAAGCGGTCGGCGTTTTCGATGCCGGCGCGCTTGGCCACCTCGGACACCGTGCGCGCATTGTCGCCGGAGATGACCTTCACGGCCACGCCCTGGCTGGCAAAGTAGCCGAACGTCTCCGGCGCCTCGGCGCGGATCTTGTTCGAGAGCAGGATCAGCGCGATGGGCAGCAGGTCGGCATTCAGCGTCTCGTCCGAGAGCGTGCCGTCATACATGCCCAGCAGCAGCACGCGGCAGCCCTTGGCAGAGTAGCCCTCGATCTGCTCCTGATACGGGTTTTCCCGCCCGGCGAGCAGCACGTCCGGCGCACCGAGCAGGTACGTCTCCTCGGCGTGGAACGACACGCCGCCATATTTCTTTGCCGACGAGAACGGCAGTGCCGCCGTCGCGTCCTGCGTCTTTTCGCCCGTGAAATAACGCCGCAGAGCGGCCATGGTGTCGTTGTCGGCCTGCATGGCGTAAACGTAGTCGGACATGATCATGCGGATGTCCTCGAGCGTGAAGCGGTCGTCGCACAGGGGGCAGACATCCTCGACGATCATCTTGTTTTCCGTCACGGTGCCGGTCTTATCCACGCACAACGTATCCACGCGCGCGAGCGTCTCGATGCAGCCGAGCTCGTGCACGAGCGTCTTGCGCTGGGCCAGACGCACGACGCCTGCCACGAGCGCAAGGCTGGTAAGCAGGTACAACCCCTCGGGAATCATGCCGATGATGGAGCCGACCGTGCTCGTCACGGCGATAGGCACCGAACGGTCAAGCCACACGAACTCCTTAATGAACATCACCACGCCGAGCGGGATGACGATAATGCCGATCCATTTGACGAGGTTCTGCAGCGAGCGCATCATCTCCGACTGCTGCGGCTTCTTGGCGCGCTTGGCCTCCTGCGTCAGGCGTGAGACGTAGGAGTCCGCGCCGACGTCCGTCAGCTGCGCGCGGCACATGCCGCTGACGATGAAGCTGCCCGACAGGAGCTTGTCGCCGGGGTTTTTCTTGATCTCGTCCGATTCGCCCGTGATGAGCGCCTCGTTGACGTAGCAGCTGTCCTGCGCCACGACGGCGTCGGCATAGATCTGGTTGCCGGCGGCGAAGACGACGATGTCGTCGCGCACGAGCTGCGCGGTGTCGACGGTCACGCGCTTGCCGTCGCGCACGACGACGGCCTTGGGTGAGGCGAGGATGTTGAGCTTGTCGAGCGTTTTCTTCGAGCGGATCTCCTGAATGATGCCGATGGCGGTGTTGACGACGATGACGCCCATAAACGTCAGGTTCAGCCACTGCTGCACCGCGATCACGCACAGCGCCAGCAGGAAAAACAGCATATTAAAATAGGTAAAGATGTTGCTCAGGACGATCTGCTTGACGGTCTTGCCCGGCGGGTCGACGGGCGCGTTCGTCCAGCCGGCGTCCGTGCGCTCACGCACCTGCGCGCCCGTCAGGCCCTGCTGCGGGTCCGGATGCGCGACCGGCACGTCCCGCCGCTCCGGCGTCTCGGGCGCGGGCGCGCGCTTGTCTTTGATTTTTTCGATCAGATTGGCCAAAGGTCTGCCTCCAAAATGAGAATACCCAATATTATAGCGTCTCGCGCGGCGGAAAGGAACAACTGTTTGTGAATATTTGCTTAAAAATGACGCAAATTTTCGGCAGCCTGCACGGTGTGGCGCAGCAGCAGCGCGGTCGTCACGCTGCCGATGCCGCCGGGCACGGGCGTGCAGACGGTGATGGCCGCAGCCTCGGGCGCCATGTCGCCGCGCAGCGTGCCGTCTGGCAGCGCGGTCGCGCCCGCGTCGAGCACGATCTGCCCCGGGCGCACAAAGTCAGTCGTGATGAGCCCCGGCGCGCCCGCCGCGGCAAGCAGAATGTCGGCGTCCCGGCAGCGGGCGGCGAGATCGGGCGTTTTCCGGTGGCAGAGCGTCACGGTCGCGTCCGCGCGCGTGAGCAGCAGCGCGGCCGGCCGGCCAATCACCAAGCTCCGGCCCACGACGGTCACGCGCCTGCCTGCGGGGTCGATGCCGTGCGCGCGCAGCAGCTCTATACACGCCTCGGCTGTGCAGGGGGCGAAGCCCGCCGCCCCGGTCACGAGCGCGCCGAGCGAGCGGGTCGTCATGCCGTCCACGTCCTTGCGCGCATCGAGCGTGTCGAGCAGCTCCTGCGCGCGCAGCGCCTCCGGCAGCGGCCGCAGCAGCAGCACGCCGTGCACCGCGCCGTCCGTGCTCAGGGCGCGCAGGGTGTCGGTCAGGGTATCGGGCGCGCAGTCCGCCGGCAGCGGCACGGGGCGCACGGCGATGCCGCAGCCGGCCGCCGCCTGAGCGATGCTGCGCAGATAGGCCCGGTCATCCGGCTGCGCGCCGACGGACACGGCCGCGAGGCAGGGGGGTGCATCGAGCAGCGCGGCGTGCTCTCGCACCTGCGCATAGATCGCCGCGGCGGCGGGCGTTCCGGTCAGGGTGTTCGCCATGGATCAGCCCTCCCCGCGCAGCGCGGCGAATACCGCCTCCACGGTCCGCGCGCAGCACTGCACCACGGCCGTGCGCAGCCGCTCGGCGCGCGCCTCGGTCTCGGCGCGGTCGGCGGGCACGAGCAGGCCGGTGTTGACAAAAACGTTCATGGCCGCGGCCTCCGCCGCCGCGCGGCACAGGGCCGCCGCACACCCGACGTCCGAGCGCAGGAGGGGGCTCGCCGCCTCGAGTGCGGCGGCCAGCAGCAGCGCCACCTGCTCGCAGTGCGCCAGCATATCCAGCGGGGCCTGGCACGCCGTGCGCGCCGCGTCCGCGAGCGCGGCTGCGCGCTCGGGGTCTGTTTTCGGGATGGCGTAGGCCCGCTGCAGCGGCAGGAAGCCCGCCGCATCCGCGTCGATGAGCGTGAGCAGCGCCGTGCGCTGTGCATCACACGCGGCGGCCAGCGTCGCGAGCGCGTCCGCGCGCTCGGCATAGCGGGGGTTCGCTGCCGTTACGTTCGCGGCCATCGCGGCTAAACTCGCCGCCAGCGCCCCCGTGAGCGCGGCCGCGCCCCCGCCGCCCGGCGCGGGCGACGCGGAGGAGAGCTGCGCGGTGAATTCGGAAAGGGTCCGGTCGGTCATACGCGTCTGGTCGGTCATATGGAAAACCTCCTTGCGGGATTGTGATCGTGTGGTGTCGTGTCCGTCCCGCACCCATGGGCTCCCTTGTGTAAAGGGAGCTGGCAGCCGATAGGCTGACTGAGGGATTGATACGTTGATTTCTGCGCCGGCTTCATATCTGCAACCCCTCCGTCACGGCGCAGAGCGCCGTGCCACCTCCCCTTACACAGGGGAGGCAT
>ERZ826613.2042-NODE-2042-length-21213-cov-4.271907_pt1 | contig 21213 bp, 21 predicted proteins | sample MGYA00519925_ERZ826613 | MGnify/ENA primary metagenome ERZ826613 (study PRJEB31778, sample SAMEA3449236) | human gut metagenome | biome: human gut; feature: human-associated habitat; material: faeces | place: United Kingdom | collected 2010/2012 ... | reverse complement strand
TTAAAAATGAAGATGAACGCGATAAATTTTATAAAGAAATTGCAGGTCGCGATGCGGTAATAAGAGATATATACTTTCAGCTTGGATTTATTGCGGCAGTGAATTTTATGAAGGATATTGAAAAACGGGGGCAGGAGCTCAATAAGCAAAAAAACGTGATTTGCGGGAATTGGGAGACAGTAACAGCCACACCGTAAGTGCAAGCTAAGGCTTTTTAATACAAAAACCCCCGAGGCTGTAACAGCTTCGGGGGTGGATTTTTCTGAAATAACAGAAATTATCTCTTTGAGAACTGCGGAGCACGACGAGCGCCCTTGAGACCGTACTTCTTTCTTTCCTTCATACGCGGATCGCGTGTGAGGAAACCGGCCTTTTTAAGCTCTGCGCGGAGCTCGGCATCAGACTGGAGCAGCGCACGGGAGATACCGTGGCGAATAGCGCCTGCCTGACCGGTAACGCCGCCGCCTGCAACGCGGCAAACAACGTCAAACTTATCGGCAGTGCCGGTAAGAACGAGGGGCTGACGAACTATAAGCTTGAGTGTTTCAAGACCGAAGTAATCATCAATATCCCTATCGTTTACGGTAACCTTTCCGGTACCGGCGTAAAGACGAACACGGGCAACAGAACTTTTTCTTCTGCCTGTTCCGTAGAAATAAGGCTTTGCTTCAAACATTGTTTCTGTCTCCCTTCTTAAAATTCAAGCTTTTCGGGCTTCTGGGCAACCTGAGCGTACTCGGTGCCGCTGTAAATGTGAAGTCTGGTAAGAGCCTTGCGGCCGATTGTAGTATCCGGCACCATACCCTTAACGGCAAGCTCCATAGCGAGCTCGGGGCGGGTCTTCATAAGAGAGGAATACTTAACCTCTTTAAGACCGCCGATATAGCCGGTGTGACGGCGATAGAACTTCTTATCCAGCTTTTTACCTGTTAAAACCGCTTTATCAGCATTGATAACGACAACATGGTCGCCGCAATCGACATGGGGAGTAAACTCCGGCTTTAACTTTCCGCGAAGAATATCCGCAACCTTGGTGGCGGTACGTCCGAGCGGTCTGTCGGCAGCGTCGATTATATACCATTTACGCTGAATTTCAGCAGGTTTTGCCATAAATGTAGACATAATTCAAAACCTCCAAAAAATTTTACATTTTATTTAAACAGCTAAGTTATAATACCACAACCGAGAGGTAATGTCAACACAAAATTTTTTAAATTTTAATTTAAAGTTCGCAATCTCTGTTTTTCTTTAAAATGCTCCGCTTTTCTCTTGTTTTCTCATTTGCCATTTTAAATTATTTTAAGCCCAAAATCTTTTTTACCTGGGGCAGACGGAAAATAATTGCTGCGGCAACAAGGGTTATTACAAGCTCGGGGAGCATATAAGAGCCGTTGTAGGCTGCGGAATACAGCCATACGTTGTTGAATTTATCCGCCCATTTTTCGGGAATACCGAAAAGAATAGCTCCCGAAAACAGGTGCGAAACGAAGCGCAGCACGAACACAAGCGAAATGCCCGCAAGTGTTCCCGCATAACCCTTTTTCGCAAATGCGCCTGCAAGGCCCAAAACGGTAAAGGGAATTAGGTAATCAAGAAAAATACTGCCTACAAGGTATGCGGCGGTAAGACCCCAACCGAGAAGACCGTCAAGCGTTATTCCGAAGAAAAGCTGAATGAGCGAGTAAACGAATGAGGAACCTACGCCCCATTTAAGCCCTAAGGAAATAGATATTACTACTATCGGCAGCATGCTTAAAAGGGTTACGGCGCCGCCGAGGGGCAGCTCGTAAATCTTTATAAGGCTGAGGGCGGACGCCAGCGCCACCATAACGGCGCTGAAGGTCAGTTTGTAGACGGGTTTGTTTTTTGTTTCCATTTTTTCAACACTCCTTTTATATATCGCAATTACCTGCGAAAAAAGCCGCAGGCAAAGACCTGCGGCAATACTGTTAGCGTATTTCCCTACGACGGCATTATCCGTATCAGGTCATAGGTCGAAATCATAGCAAAAAGCGGACTTCCTCTCAGCCTGAGTTTCATCAAGCTCCCTAAATTGCACTGCTATTATAGCATTATGTACAGGCTATGTCAATCATTTGCGAAAAAATAAATTTTAACAGTTGCGGCGGGGCTTGAAATGTGGTATTATAAACTGGAATATGAAACAAGGGGTTGATTGCATGGCGGACGGTCGTGCAATAGGGGTTTTCGATTCGGGGCTCGGCGGGCTTACAGTGGCTCGGGAGCTTATACGAGAGCTGCCGCATGAGGATATTACCTACTTCGGCGACACTGCAAGGGTGCCTTACGGCAACCGCAGCCGCGAGACTATAAGAAAATACGCGGCGGAGGACGAAAACTTTTTACTGCGGCATAATGTAAAGCTTATAGTAGCCGCCTGCGGAACGGTATCATCCGTTGCGGCGGACAGTGCCGAAAAGCTTCCCGTACCTTTTTTTGAAATGGTGACCTACGCTGCTGCGGCTGCCGCAGCCGCCACAAAAAGCGGCAAAATAGGGGTTATAGGCACGCCTGCGACCGTAAACAGCGGCAGTCACAAAAGGGAAATACTTAAATTAAAGCCGGACGCGGAAATAACCGCGTGCAGCTGCCCGCTTTTTGTGCCGCTTGTAGAGGAGGGCTGGTTTTCGCCCGAGGACGAGGTGGTAAAGGGAACGGTTGCCCGCTACCTTGAGCCTGTAAAGGCGGCGGCGGTGGATACGCTGATACTCGGCTGCACCCACTACCCGGTGCTTGAAAGTGCCGTAAGAAACTTTATGGGCGAGGGCGTTACGCTTATAAACCCCGGCGTTGCGGTGGCGCAGGCGGTGAAAAGCTACCTTGAAAAAGCGGGCGCGGCAAACGAAACCGAGGAAAACGGAACGCACCGATTTTTTGTTACCGATAAGCCGGGGTCTTTCAAGAAAACCGCTTCGGTGCTTTTGGGTGAGGAAATAGACGACCGAAAGGTTGAACAGGTGGATTTGAACAGCTTATGTTAAAGGATGTTTTAATAAATATTAAAGGAACGCAAGGGTCGGGGAACGAGCAGGACGTTATTGAGCTTACTACGGACGGGCGCTTTGGCGAGAAAAACGGCGGGTTTTACATAACCTACGATGAAAGCGAAATGATAGGGATAGATAATGTTAAAACCAGCCTTTATATAAAGCCCGATAATTCGGTGATATTGCAGCGCAGCGGCGCGATAGACAGCCGCCTGATAGTGGAAAACGGCAAGCGCAGCGTTTGCTATTACAATACGCCGGCGGGCGAAATGCTTATAGGTATATTCGGCGAAAAGGTAGAGCATAATTTGAAAAAGAACGGCGGCAGCCTTTCGCTTAAATACACAATAGATCAGAATTTGAATTTTGTAAGCCGTAACACGGTTAATATAACGGTCAGAGAGGTTAAAAAATAATGTCGATTTTAGTAGCTGAGGCAAAGGAACAAATAAACGGCTGCATTACAGCCGCCGCAAACGCCGCAATGGCGGACGGCTCGCTTGAAAAGGCGGAGCTTACCGAATTTTCGGTATCCGCCCCGGCGGACAGAAGCCACGGCGACTACGCCGCAAACGCCGCAATGGTGTGGGCAAGGCTTTTCAGGAGCGCGCCGCGCGCCGTTGCCGAAAAGCTTTGCGCGCATATGAGCTTTGAGGGCACTTATGTAGATAGGTGCGAAATAGCGGGACCCGGGTTTATAAACTTCTTTTTATCCGATATGTTTTATGCCGATATTCTGACTGATGTTGATAAAAAGGGTGCGGATTACGGCAAGAGCGACTATGGCAAGGGTAAAAAAATACTTGTGGAGTTTGTTTCGGCAAACCCCACCGGACCTATGCACATAGGCAACGCGCGCGGCGGCGCCTTGGGCGACTGCTTAGCCTCGGTTTTAGAGGCGGCGGGCTACTATACCGAGCGCGAGTTTTACATTAACGACGCGGGCAACCAGATAAATAAATTTGCGCTGTCGCTTGATTTGCGCTATCGGCAGTTATTTGAAGAGGGCGTTGAAATGCCCGAGGACTCATACCACGGCGAGGATATAATAAATCACGCAAAGGCGTTTGCCGAAATACACGGCGACAGTTTTATGAAAAAATCGGAAGAAGAGCGCCGCAAAGCGTTGGTGGATTTTGCGCTGCCGAAGAATATTCAGGGGCTTAAAGACGACCTTGCGAAATACCGTATACATTATAATACATGGTTTAAAGAGAGCAGTCTGCACGCAAACGGTGAGACCGCGCGCATTATAGAGCTGCTTAAAAACAGCGGGCATACCTATATGTCGGAGGACGCGCTGTGGTTTAAGGCTACCGATTTCGGCTGCGATAAAGACTTTGTGCTGGTGCGCGCAAACGGCGTGCCCACCTATGTTGTGCCGGATATTGCCTACCACTATAACAAGCTTGAAATAAGAAAATTCGACCGCGCCATTGATATTTTGGGCGCAGACCACCACGGCTATGTGCCGCGCCTTAAAGCCGCGCTTACCGCCCTTGGGGTGGACGCGTCCCGCCTTGACGCGGTACTTATGCAGATGGTGCGCTTAGTGCGCGACGGCGAGGTTATAAAGGCTTCAAAGCGCTCGGGCAAGGCTATAACCCTTGTAACGCTGCTTGACGAAGTGCCGATTGACGCGGCGCGATTCTTCTTTAACCTGCGCGAGCCGAACAGTCACTTTGATTTTGATTTGGATTTAGCGGTAAACGAGTCAAACTCAAACCCCGTTTACTATGTTCAGTACGCCTACGCGCGCATTTGCAGCATTTTCCGCAATTTGGCGGCAGAGGGCATAACCCGCCGCGAGTGCACCGCCGAGGAGCTTAGAGCGCTTAACACCCCCGAGGAACGCGAGCTTACCCTCCATATAGCGGCACTGACGGATGAAATTATAACGTCGGCTAAAACCTACGACCCCGCAAGAATTACGCACTACGTTATGGAGCTTGCCACCAAATTCCATAAGTTCTACGCCGCCTGCCGCGTTAAGGGAATTGAAGAGCCGCTTATGCAGGCAAGGCTGACCCTCTGCGCGGATACAGCCACGGTTATTAAAAATGTTCTCACGCTTATGAAAATAAGCGCTCCCGAGAAAATGTAAAGAAAGGCGCTTTCAAAATGAATATGACCGAAAAAAACCTTACAATGATAATGGACCTTTACGAGCTGACTATGGCGAACGGTATTTTTACAAGCGATATGCGCGATACCGTGACGTATTTCGATATGTTCTTCCGCCGCGTGCCGGACGACGGCGGCTACGCCATTATGGCGGGGCTTGAGCAGCTTATAGAGTATATGAACAATTTAAGATTTGAAGAGGACGATATTGAGTACCTTAAAAATCTGCATTTGTTCTCGGATGAGTTTATTGATTATTTGAAAAACTTTAAATTCACATGCGATGTCTGGGCGGTGCCCGAGGGCACGGTCATTTTCCCGCATGAGCCTATTGTTACCGTAAGGGGACCCGCAATGCAGGCGCTGATGTTAGAGACTATGCTGCTGCTTACAATAAACCACCAGTCGCTTATAGCTACTAAGGCTAACCGCATAGTAAGGGCGGCAAACGGCAGACCTGTTATGGAATTCGGCGCGCGCAGGGCGCACGGCTACGGCGCGGCTTATTACGGCGCGCGCGCAGCTATAATAGGCGGCTGCGCGGGTACATCCTGCTTACTTACCGCGAAGGATTTCGGCGTGGCGGCATCGGGCACTATGGCGCACAGTTGGGTGCAGCTTTTTGACGATGAGTACACCGCCTTTAAAACCTACGCCGAGAAATACCCTGACAGCTGTATGCTGCTGGTAGATACCTACAACGTGCTGAAATCGGGCATACCGAACGCAATAAAGGTTTTCGACGATGTTTTAAAGCCGCTCGGCAAGCGCCCGCTGGGAATAAGAATAGACAGCGGCGATATAACCTACATTACCAAAAAGGCGCGCAAAATGCTTGACGACGCGGGTTACAGCGACTGCAAAATATGTATTTCCAACTCGCTTGACGAATATTTAATACGCGATATGATATTCCAGGGCGCGCAGGTTGACAGCTACGGCGTGGGCGAGCGCCTTATAACCGCTTCGAGCGAGGCGGTTTTCGGCGGCGTTTACAAGCTGGCGGCGGTTGAGAAAAAGGGCGAGATAATTCCGAAAATAAAAATAAGCGAAAACGCGGCGAAAATAACCCTGCCGGGCGTAAAAATTCCGTGGAGACTGTACGACCGCGAGAGCGGCAAGGCGATAGCCGACGTTATAGCGCTTAATACCGAAAAAATAGATCAGAGCGAGCCTTACGAGATATTCGACCCCGACCACACCTGGAAACGCAAGGTAGTGACTGATTTTATTGCTAAAAAGCTGCAGGTCAAGATTTTTGAAAACGGCAAGCAGGTCTATGTATCGCCGTCTGTCAAGGAAATAGCGAAATACCGTGCCGAGCAGGTCGATTCTTTGTGGGATGAGGTGAAGCGCTTTGAAAATCCGCATACATATTATGTGGATTTATCGGAGGAGCTTTGGGATTTACGCCACGAGCTTTTAAATCAGCTTTCATAATGTGTAAAGTTAAGGAGTAAAATTAAATGAAAAAGATATTCTCGTTTTTACTTGTGCTGACCGTTGTTTTCTCTTTTTCCGCCTGCGGGAAGAAAAAGGACAAAGCAGCCGAAAACAAGGTTGACCTTGAATATTACGCGGGGCTGGGTCAAATGCCCGAGTGCGATTATAAGCTGGGCGCGGATCCCGATGAAATGGTAGAAAAGCTGACCGCCGCGGAATCATCGGCAGAGGCGGCGGGTGACGAATACCCCTTTGCCGTGACCGAGGGCGAGAAGACCGTGCGGATAGATAACGGCGACTTTGTTTATTACTATGAAAAGGCAAAAAAGGATAAGGGTATATCCTACATTATAGCAACAAATAAGGGCTACGGCTTTGAGGGCGGCGCCTCTATACTTGAAATTAAAAACGCGCTGCCCGAGCTTGAATATACCGAGGAGGATGTAAACGATTCAAATTCTTTCTTCCTTATGGGCGCAATAGACGGCTCGGTGCTTAAATACACCTTTAAAAACCGTGTTATCAGTTTCTTTTTCAGCGAAAACGAGCTTACCGCCGTTACCCTTTACGATACCGATAACTGGACGGAATAATTCAAACGGGAGTTTATATGTCATTAACTGTTGAAGAAAATACAATACTAATGCCTGTTATAGCGCTCAGGGGACTGGTAATTTTCCCCGAAATGCTTATATCCTTTGATGTGGGCAGGCAGAAATCCGCCGCGGCGCTTAAATACGCGATGGAACACGACAGGCTTATTTTTGCCGTGGCGCAAAAAGAAATTCATGTTGACGACCCTGCCGATAACGATGTTTACGAGGTTGGGTGCGTTTTACGGGTGCGCCAGTTTTTAAAGCAGCCTGACGGCACGGTTAAGGTGTTTGTTGAAGGGCTTTACAGGGCGGAGCATACAGGGCTTAAGCAAACGGAAGGTATTTTAACGTCTGAAATTATTAAAATTGAGGACAAACCGATTAAAAACCGACCAATTTATATTGAAACGCTATTAAGGCGCGTTAAAACACAGTTTGAAAAATACACCGAGGTTTATACAAACGTTGCGGGCGATATGGCAATGCATATTGCCGAAAGCACCGATATAGGCAAATTGGCTGACTATATAGCCTCAAACGTGCCCGCGCCTTATGACGATAAGCAGTATATTTTAGAGCAGGCAGACCCAGTGCGCCGTGCGAAGATTCTTATTGAAATGCTTGATAAGGAGCGGGAAATAGGCGAAATTGACCGCCGCATAAACGAAAAAACCAAAGCGGCTATTGATGAGAACCAGAAGGACTACTACCTGCGCGAGCAGATAAAAATTATAAGCAGCGAGCTTTACGGCGACGAAACGGCGGACGAGCTTGATGAATACCGCGAGAAAATATTCCGCCTGAAAGCGGATGACAGCGTAAAGGACGCGCTGTTCACCCAGGTGAATAAGCTTGCAAAAATGCCTGCAGGCGCGCACGAGGCTACGGTTGTGAGGGGGTATCTTGATACCTGCCTTGAGCTGCCGTGGAATAAGGAAACGGCTGCGCGAGCAGATTTAAAGCGCGCCGAGAAAATACTCGACCGTGATATTTACGGTATGAAAAAGGTCAAGGAACGCATACTTGAAATGCTTTCGGTTTATAAATTGGCGCCCGATATAAAGGGGCAGATAATCTGCCTTGTGGGTCCGCCCGGAGTGGGTAAAACCTCAATAGGCAAGACCATTGCCGAATGTATGGGCAGAAAATTTGCGCGCGTTTCTTTGGGCGGCGTGCATGACGAGGCGGAAATCCGCGGTCACCGCAAGACCTACATAGGCGCAATGCCGGGTAAAATAATAAACGCGGTTAAAACCGCGGGGAGCGGAAACCCGCTTATACTGCTTGACGAGGTGGATAAGCTGGGCGGAGATTACAGGGGCGACCCGTCCTCTGCGCTGCTGGAGGTTTTAGACCCCGAGCAGAACGGCACCTTTGTAGACCACTTTATTGAAATACCTTACGACTTAAGCCGCGCCGTTTTCATAGCCACGGCGAACACTGCCGAGACTATTCCCGCACCGCTGCTTGACCGTATGGAGGTAATTGAGCTTGCGGGATATACGCGCGAGGAAAAGTTCAATATTGCAAAGCGCCACCTTGTGCCTAAGGAGACCGCGCGGCACGGGCTTACGGCGAAAACCGTTAAAATAACCGACGGCGCTATATACTCACTTATTGATTTTTACACCCGCGAGGCGGGTGTGCGGCGGCTTGAACGCAACATAGCCGCGCTTTGCAGAAAGTCCGCAAAGCTTATTGCGGGCGGTGAGCAGGGCAAAGTGACCGTAGATGAGAAAACCGTGCGCGAAATGCTGGGCAGGCGCCGCTATAAACCCGAGGTCATTTTGGAAAATGACGAAGTCGGCATTATAAACGGGCTTGCGTGGACATCTGTCGGCGGGGAAATAATGCAGCTTGAAATTTCCTCAATGGCTGGAACGGGTAAGTTAGAGCTTACAGGCTCTTTGGGCGACGTTATGAAGGAGTCGGCCGCGGCGGCGGTAAGCTATGTGCGCGCAAATGCGGTAAGGCTCGGCATTGACCCCGAATTTTACAAAAAGCTGGATATTCATATTCACGCTACCGAGGCGGCAGTGCCGAAGGACGGGCCCTCCGCCGGCGTTACAATGACGGTGGGGCTTGTATCCGAGCTTACAAAAACGCCCGTAAGGCGTGATGTTGCAATGACGGGCGAGGTGACTATACGCGGCAGGGTGCTGCCCATAGGCGGGCTTAAGGAAAAATCTATGGCGGCGTATACAGGCGGGGTGAAAACCGTTTTTATACCCAAAGAGAACATTCCCGATTTAGAGGATGTGGACGAAACGGTGAAAGCAAACGTAGAGTTTGTGCCTGTATCGTATGTTGACGAAATAATTAACCGTGCGCTTTTAAAAAAGCCCGCAAAAAACGAAATGCCCGCGGTTTACGGCACAGCAGAACAGACTGCCGCAGTAATAAGCCAATAGGGGAATGTGAGGTATGAATTATAACAACGCGGTTTTTGAAAAGGCGTTTGCAACGGCTAAGCAATTAGAAAGCTCTGATTTACCCGAGATATGCTTTTGCGGGCGGTCAAACGTGGGTAAGTCATCACTTATAAACGCGGTGCTCGGCAGAAAGTCCATTGCGCGCGTGAGCTCAAAGCCGGGCAAGACCGTAACGGTGAATTTCTACCGTGTAGACGGTATGCGGCTGGTCGATCTGCCGGGCTACGGCTATGCGAAAGTGCCGTTTTCTGAGCGCGACCGCTGGTCGGAGCTTATGGAGGGCTACTTTAATTCGGGGCGCGATATAAAAATGGCGTTTCAGCTTATAGATATGCGCCATAAGCCTACCGATTTTGATATGACAATGTTGCATTTTCTTTCCGAAATGCAGATTCCCTACACTGTTGTCCTTACAAAATCGGATAAGCTCAATAAAGCGCAGACCGCCGAAAGGCTCTCGCTTATACACGGCGAACTGGGTGAATATGCGGAAAATGTCGAAATAATTCCTTTTTCGTCGCAAAAAAGGGAAGACGCGGAGAAATTGCGCTCGGTAATAGAGAGTTGCCTGTGATTTTCTGTTGACAATTTAAAATGTGAGTGATATAATTTTTATGTTAAAGGCAAGGATGGAGAGAAGTAGTGCCGTTAAAGCATACAAAGAGAGCCGGCGGGGCTGGGATGCCGGCAATGCCGCGGTATGAATAACACTCCGGAGCCGCAAGCCGAAAGCATCAGTCAAGTAGGTGCGCCGCGCCGACGCGTTAAATCGGATTAAAAGCGACCGAATAATCGGTAAATTAGGTGGCACCGCGGATAGCGTCTATTCGTCCTGATAATATTAGGATGAATAGACGCTATTTTCAGTTAAAAGGGGACGAAAAAATGAAACATACGGACATTTCGGAAATTTTTAAAAACAGCAGTCTGCTTGAAACGCAGGTTACGGTATGCGGCTGGGTGCGAACCTCGCGCGATTCTAAGAGTATGGCGTTTATAGAGCTTAACGACGGCACAACGCTCAAGCATTTACAGATAGTTATAAACAAAGCCGATTTTGATGATATTTCGGATTATATGAAGCTCGGAACGGCGCTTAAAGTAACGGGTAAAGCGGTAAAATCCGCAGTTGCGGCGGATTCTGTTGAGATAAACGCCGAAAGCATTGCCGTTTTGGGCGAGTGCCCGCCCGATTACCCGCTGCAAAAAAAGCGCCACACGCTTGAATATCTCCGCACAATACCGCACCTGCGCGTGAGAACTAACACATTCAACGCTGTTTTCAGGGTGCGTTCGGTGGTTTCTGCCTGTATTCACGAGTTTTTCCAGAGCCGCGGCTTTGTGTATGTGCACACCCCGCTTATCACCGCGAGTGACTGCGAGGGCGCGGGCGAAATGTTCAAGGTCACAACAATAGGCTACAGCAACGATTATAAATCGGAAGAGGAATATTACGCCGATGATTTCTTCGGCAGACGCGCGTCTTTGAGCGTTTCGGGTCAGTTAGAGGGCGAGGTTGCCGCAATGGCGCTCGGTAAAATTTACACTTTCGGTCCGTCCTTCCGCGCCGAAAAGAGCAACACCCCGCGCCATGTGGCCGAGTTCTGGCACGTTGAGCCCGAGGTTGCCTTTGCAGAGCTGCCCGATATTATAGAAATTGCCGAGGCGCTTATAAAGCACATAATTAAAACCGTGCTTGAAAAATGCCCCGAGGAGCTTAAGTTCTTCGATAAGCATTTTGAAAACGGGCTTGTTGAAAAGCTCACCGCCGTGGCAAACCACGATTTCGCGATTATGACCTACACCGAGGCTATAGAAAAGCTTAAGGCGTCGGGCAAGGAATTTAAGTACCCCGTGGAATGGGGCTTAGACCTTATGACCGAGCACGAGCGCTATATTTCCGAAGAAGTTTGCAAAAAGCCGGTATTTTTAACCGATTACCCCAAGGATATTAAATCTTTCTATATGAAGCAAAACCCCGACGGCAAAACCGTTGCCGCTACCGACCTTTTGGTTCCGGGCGTGGGCGAAATTATCGGGTGCAGCGAGAGAGAGGCCGACCTTGATAAGCTGCTTGCCGCTATGAAGGAGCGCAATATGTCGCTTGACGATTACGAGCATTATATAGCCCTGCGCCGTTTCGGCTCTGTTCCGCACAGCGGCTTCGGGCTTGGGCTTGAGCGCATTATTATGTATGTTACGGGCGTTCAGAACATTCGTGACGTTATTCTTTACCCGCGCACTGTCGGCAGCATTTCGTAATTAAAGGGGGATAAATGTATGGAAAAATATGTTTCTAAGCTCAGTGAGTTTGATACGCAGAACGCAATAGCGCTTGTTAAGGAAAAGTTTTCTTCGGAGCTTTGCGCCTCGCTTGATTTATCCCGCGTTTCGGCGCCGCTTTTCGTAAAGCGCGGCAGCGGAATAAACGACGATTTAAACGGCGTTGAGCGCCCCGTTGATTTTGATATTAAGGAAACGGGCGAGATAGCCGAGGTTGTTCACAGCCTTGCTAAGTGGAAGCGTATGGCGCTTATGCGCTACGGCTTTCCGATACATACGGGGCTTTACACCGATATGAATGCCATTCGCCGCGATGAAATATGCGATAATATTCATTCGATATACGTTGACCAGTGGGACTGGGAAAAGGTTATAACCGCAGAGGACAGAAACGAGGAATATTTAAAGGCTACCGTCAGGAGTATTTACGGCGCGATATTGCGCACGACGGCGGCAGTTAGGGAAAAATACCCGGCGCTTGATACAAAGCTGCCCGATTTTATAAGTTTTGTATCAACCTATGAGCTTGAAGAAAAATACCCCGATATGACACCTAAGGAGCGCGAAAACGCCGCCGCAAAGGAATACGGCGCGGTCTTCGTTATGAAAATAGGCGGCAGGCTTAAAAACGGCGAAAAGCACGACGGCAGAGCGCCCGATTATGACGACTGGAGCTTAAACGGCGATATTATAGTTTACAATCCCATGCTTGACAGCGCGTTTGAAATTTCCTCAATGGGTATACGCGTTGACAGGGAAAGCCTGGTTTCTCAGCTGAAAGCCGAAAACGCCGAAGACAGGCTGAAATACGAGTTTCACACGCTTTTAATGAACGGCTCGCTGCCGCTTACAATAGGCGGCGGCATAGGGCAATCGCGGCTTTGTATGTACCTTTTGCAAAAGGCGCATATAGGCGAGGTTCAGGTTTCAATCTGGCCCGAAAGAGAAGTTAAAAAATGCAAAGCTGCGGGCATAGCCCTGCTTTAAAATACAAGAGGAGTGAAATTGAATGAAAAACAGATACCTGGTTTTTATAACCTCTGTTCTGTTTGACCTTTTTGCGGCGGCAGTTTCTATTTTTATTTCCTTTAAACTTATAGGAGTTCCGGAAGTGCCTAAGGGCGGGAATATATTCGTTTTTTCGCTTTTAATATGGCCTACGCTAATGGTGCTTTCGTTTTACATTTTCAAAACCTACAGCGTTTTGTGGCGATTTTCGCGAATTTCCGACCTTTTAAGAATATTTATCGGAATGGTGGTGGCATTGGGCGCTTTGTTTATCTGCCAGATGGCGGTTTACGGCAGGGCAATTTCCGCCCCGGCAATGCTGCTTACCTTTTTCCTTGCGTTCTTTCTTACTGTGGTTTTCAGGCTGTGTATGAAGGATATTATTCTTCGTGTAAGCAGCCGCGAGGCGGCGGAAAACAACTCTGCCGATAAATTAAAGGGCAATATTATGATAATAGGCGCGGGCTGCGCTGCCTCTATGATTATAAACGAATTGCGGGATAATAAGGTCAACAACTGCAAATTCAAGTGCGCAATAGACGACGACCCCGCAAAGAAAAACACCTATATACTGGGGATCAGGGTATACGGCGACCGAAACAGTATAATAGAGGCTGCCGAGAAATTTCAGATTGATACCATTCTTTTCGCTATTCCGAGCTGCGATAATAAGGAAAAGGTTGAAATACTCAACATTTGCAAGGAAACGGGCTGCGAGCTTAAAATAGTGCCCTCCATTTATCAGATGATGAACAGCGGCGAAAAGGGTATTTCCAAAAAAATACGCAAGGTTCAGATAGAAGACCTTTTGGGAAGAGAGCCCATAAGCCTTGATATTAACCGCATAATTGATTATGTTGCGGGGCGCACCGTTTTGGTAACGGGAGGCGGCGGAACAATAGGCAGCGAGCTTTGCCGCCAGATAGCCGAGCACGATCCGAAACGCCTTGTTATTTTCGATATTTACGAAAACAACGCCTATGATATTCAGAACGAATTAAGGCGCAAATACCCCGAGCTTGACCTTGTAACGCTTATAGGCTCAGTGCGGGACAGCAAGCGCCTGGAAAGCGTATTTAAAACCTACCGCCCCGATATTGTGTACCATGCGGCGGCGCATAAGCACGTTCCGCTTATGGAGGACAGCCCCAACGAGGCTATTAAAAACAACGTTTTCGGAACGCTCAAAACCGCACAGTGCGCTGATAAATACGGTGCGAAAAAATTTGTGCTTATTTCAACCGATAAGGCGGTAAACCCCACCAACATTATGGGTGCGAGCAAGCGTATGTGCGAAATGATAATTCAATCCTACAACAAGCGCTCCGAAACAGAGTTTGTGGCGGTGCGCTTCGGCAATGTTTTGGGCAGCAACGGCAGCGTAATTCCGCTTTTCAAAAAGCAGATTGAGGCGGGCGGCCCCGTAACCGTTACCGACCCCGATATTATACGCTATTTTATGACTATTCCCGAGGCGGTCACACTTGTTTTGCAGGCGGGTGCGTCGGCAAAGGGCGGCGAAATATTCGTGCTTGATATGGACAAACCGGTTAAAATTTTAACCCTTGCAGAAAACCTTATAAGGCTTTCGGGCTTTACACCGCATAAGGATATTAAAATCGAGTTTATAGGTCTGCGCCCGGGCGAAAAGCTGTATGAGGAAATGCTTATGGCGGAAGAGGGGCTTAAGGAGACCGAAAATAAGCTGATACATATAGGTCAGCCGATAGAGTTTGACGAAAACGAGTTCTTTACTGCGCTTGATAATCTGCGCAAGTCTATGTATGACGATTCGGTGGATATGCGCGCTATCGTTTCCGATATAGTACCGACGTATCATTGCAATAAGACTTAAAAGAAAAAATCCTGTCGAAAGGCAGGATTTTTTAAATATATGTCGGTGAATGGCGGTTTTTTGAATGAGAAAATACCGAGATTACCGCACCGCAGGTTTTGCTATTGTATTTTAGAGGACACGCCAAGAAAAAATGGCGAAGGAACAGTTTCGTTTATTACGGGTTGGATGGTAAAGCCAAATGGTCATATACATTTAAATACACCATATGGAGGTAAATAGTAATGAAATATCTTGACTGCGTGGAAATAATCGTTGAAAAAGAAAAGTACGCCAATGAAGGCGTACATAAGGTTAGGCTGACGAGAGCCGAACTCATCACGCCTACAAACAATAATTTTTTGCCTTTTCTTGCCTCATCACTTGTAATACGTCAGTATTACTGCGTTCTTCGTCTTCACACTTTCAAAAACTTATTTGTTTGTGAGGTCGAAGAGTTTCTCTCAGCCGCCTTTTTTCGAAAGGCGAAGCGTGAAATTTGCAGTAAGGCTATCGCCTTACAAAAATAAGCGCAAGCAAGGCGGTAAAAGGCGGCGAGCGAAACCGTAATGGGTTCGGCTCTCGTCAGCCTAGGCAAGGCGTTATTTGGTTAGAAGAAAGCATAAACGGCGAATGGGACGTTTACTTTCCCGGGTACGGCGAAAACCCCGATATTGCCGAAATTTCCGTAAAGGAAAGCGATATGGCGCTGCTGCCAAACGGAATGGACGCGCGCATAAACGAGAGCATAAAAGCTCAATTTGATAAATAAAAATATTATTTCAGCTCAATTATTGCGGCAAGATTTCCGCGCCGCCCGCGAGACGCCCGGTGAGAATGTAATTCGGTGCTGTTGCAGCAGGTGCAAATATCCGAAGCGTCAATATTTTCGGGTGCAATGCCCGAATGAAGCAATATAAGCTTATTAGCCGCTGCAAGGTCAAGCATATATTTGCCGTTTTCTTTTTTTATTGCTATATCCGCAATGTCAATATAAGGAATTTCCCTAAAAGCGTTTATAACTATATCGTCTACCTCATAGCAGCACTGACCGATACACGGTCCTATTCCGGCAATTATATTCTCCGGTCGGCAGCCGAATTCCTCAATCATTTTGCGCACCGTTACCGCGCCTATTTGCTTTACCGTACCGCGCCACCCGGAATGTGAGGTTGCAATTACCAGTTTTACAGGGTCGCAGAATAAAAGAGGTGTGCAGTCGGCATACTGCGTTACAAGCGCCACGCCGGGACGGTTGGTTATCAACCCGTCAACATCGGTAAATGAATCCTTAAAAATACCGGTGCCGCAGTCACTCTCGGTTACCGTGCGCACGTTGCTTGTATGGGTCTGGCGGCTGAGCACAAGGTCGTTAATATCAATACCTGCCGCGCCACAGAGTATTTCATAGTTTTTTAGCACGTTTTCACGGCTGTCGCCTCTGTTAAAGCTGAGGTTCATACTGCCGTAATCGCCGCTGCTTACACCGCCTATGCGCGTTGAAAAGATATGCTTTACGGCATTGCAGGCAGTAAGCCGCGGGAATTGAATGTATGTCAGACCGTCTTTAGTTATAATATCGAGAGTTTTGCTCACCATTTAAAAATCAACCTATCTGTTCAAGTAATGTCTGTGAATTGCGTATAAACCCGCTTGCATACTCCGTTCCGATTTTTTTTGCAATAACCTCAAGCGCCTGCTTCATCATAGGGGGGCGTCTATCGGGCGAATGGGCGTCTGTTCCTATAAAGCTTACAAGCTGGTTTTTTATAAGCTTTTCCGCAATTTTTGAGTAGCCCTGAGAAAACAGTGAGGATGCGTTGACCTGGGCTAATATTCCGTTTTCTGAAATAAATTTGAGCAGCTTTTTATACCCGTAAAATTTATAATATCTTTCTAAATGAGCGATTATCGGAGTTATACCGAGGTTGCCGCGCAGCTCGTTTATATCATCGAAAAGCTCGCTGCCGATGCTGTTATCCGAAAGCTCAAGGAGCAGATAATTTGAATTGTTAAGGCAAAAATTAAATACAGAGTCGCTTTTACCTATATATCTGTAATACAGCACCTCGCTGCCTATATATATTCGCGGCATATCAGCGCCTTTAATTGCTTCGGTAAGAATATTATATGCGGCGCTGATTTTTTTTTGATAATTTTCAAGATTTTCTGACATAGCGTAAAAATGCGGTGTTGCTATAACATCGGTAATGCCCTGACTTTTCATCATACGAAGAAGCTCCAGCGATTCTTCGGTGTTTTTTGCCCCGTCGTCAACACCGGGGAGTATATGGGAATGTATATCAAGAAGAATTTGTATCACATCCTGTAAAATATGCGGGAGCCAAAGGTCTCCCGCATTTAAAATCAATAGCTGTATTTCCCGTTGTAGGAGCGGTAATACTTTTTATAATAGCGCTTTGTTCCGTAATCCGACCCGTTGAGTATTACACCCAAAATGTCAATATCAAGCACTTCGGCACTTGATAAGGCACGGCGCAGATTTTCGTGCGTGGTTACGCCTGCACGGATTATAAGCACCATACCGTCCGCCTTTTGACCCATAACCAAAGCGTCTGACAAAACGTTTACGGGCGGTGCGTCAAGAATTATGCAATCGTACTTTTCACGGAAAAGCTTTAAAAGCTCATCAAATTCCGGGGTCGAAAACATTTCGGTCGCATTTTGCGGCAAATCGCCTGTGGTTATAATATCAAGTGATGAATTGTAATGCTTTATGGCGTTATCAGGCTCGGCAGTGCCGGCTATAAGCTCCATAAGCCCTACGGAATTATCAAGCTTTAATTTGTGGTGAACACTGGGTCTGTGAGCGTCAGCGTCAATAAGCAAAACCTTTTTGTTAAGCTGAGAAAGCGAAATTGCCGTGTTTATAGAGGTTGTGGACTTACCCTCTGAGGCATTCGGGCTGGAAATAACGATTACCTTTTTTCCGTCCTTTTCAAGCAGGGAAATAAGGTTTGTTCTTATACTTTTATAAGCCTCGGCAACGGCGAACGGCACCTTTTTTTGCGTAGCCGCCTCGTTAGCCGCGGCATTTACAGAAGCATCAGCGGCAACAGTTTTATTTGGCATTGGTTTGTCCGTCCTTCCTGGAATATCCGTATTTATTATAACCGTACTTATAATAGCCCTTTGATTTTGCGTTTGAGAAGTCCGGTATATTGCCTATAAGCATTATTTTGTAATTGTTTGTAATATCATCCTCATTCTTTATAGTAGTATTTGTAAGGGAGATGATATAAACAACGGCAAAGCTTATAAGTCCGCCCGCAAGCGCCGCGACAATGGTTGTTATAACAGTACGCGGATATGTACGGTCGGCATTTTCGGCATTTGTTGTAATTGCGGCGGTTGAATTGGGAATGAATTTTAAAATATAATCGGGAGCAAGCTCTAAAAATTTATTGGTTAAGGTTTTTGCCTCCTCGGGTGTTGAGGCGGTAAAGCTTATATCAATAAATAAAGTGTCTGTTGTGCGCCTTTTTATTACAACATTATTTTTAAGCTCGGTATACAGATATTTGTTACCCGTATTATCGGCAAGCTCCTTATAAATATCGTTTGTTTTTAAAATGTCGGTTATTGTGTTTGCCAATTGAAGGGATGCGGCAATATCGGTATTGCTGACGGTTTTTGAATTACTGCTGACGGTATTGTTATCAGTAATAATTGCACCGTTCGTTACAAGCACGGAGCCTGTTGCCGAGTATTTGGGAACTGCTACAAACTGGCAATAGGAAAAGGCAATTACGGCGCATATAAGCGCTGAGACAATTAAAACATATACATATTTAAGCGCGAGCCGTACTAAAGAAAATAAAGATATATTATTCACAAAATACCCCTTTCGTCATAAACAAGAATATTATACAACATTAAACCCCGAAAGGCAATAGTAAATTTTTAATATTTGCTGTTTTACAGACTTTTCCTTGAATACGCGGTGCTTGTGTGCTATAATTTTTTTGCAAATTTCAAAGCAGGTGACTCAAATGAACAACGAAAATGAAAAAATCATAGGTCTTTTAAGTAAAATAAATGCGGCGCAGAATGAAATGATAGCTGCAATTTCGCACCGCTCGGGACATACAGCGGAGGATACTGCCGCCCTTTTACAGCTTTTTGACGCGGGCAATACCGGCAGAATTTCCGCTGAGCTTATACCCGAAAGTCTGAAAAAGGAAAGTATGGTTGAAATAAAGGCGGATGGCTCCGCCGTGCTTACCGGCAAGGGAGCGATAGCGGCAAAGGCAATGAGTATAAGCCGCGAAAGGTTTTCCTCTCAGCTGCTTCAGGGCACTACGCCGGAGGAGCGCTTTGTGCTTATAAGCGTGCTTGAAAAGATGCTTAAAAACATTTAAATGCGCTCCAATTATTAACAATAATTTAATTTTTAAAATGCAGTCTTGACTTTCCCTGATTTTCGATTATAATGTATAATGCAGTTAAAAAAAGACGGCAAAAAACGTCTTCTGAAAATAAGTTTGGAGGAATTTGATTATGAAAATTAAACCTTTGGCCGATAATGTCGTTATTAAGGCGACAGAAGCAGAGGAGACCACCAAAAGCGGCATAGTTTTAACATCCGCCGCTAAAGAAAAGCCGCAGGTTGCGGTTGTTGTAGCCGTAGGCCCCGGCGGCACGGTTGACGGTAAAGAAGTTAAAATGTCCGTTAAAGAGGGCGATAAGGTAATCGCCGCTAAATACTCGGGCACTGATATTAAGATTGACGGCGAGGAATACACAATTCTTCACCAGTCGGATATTTTGGCAATAGTTGAATAATCGGAGGTAAATTTATTATGGCTAAAAATATTATTTTCGGCGAGGACGCCAGAAAATCACTTCAGGCAGGCGTTGATAAATTGGCAGACGCCGTAAAGGTAACCCTAGGACCTAAGGGCAGAAATGTTGTTCTTGATAAGAAGTACGGCTCGCCCCTTATTACTAACGACGGCGTAACTATAGCAAAGGAAATAGAGCTTGACGATCCGTTTGAAAATATGGGCGCTCAGCTTGTAAAGGAAGTTTCCGTTAAAACGAACGACGCTGCGGGCGACGGCACTACCACCGCCACTGTTTTGGCACAGGCTCTTATTAAAGAGGGTATGAAGAACGTTGCCGCGGGTGCTAACCCGATGGTAGTTAAAAAGGGCATTAAGAGCGCGGTTGATACCGCTATTGATACGGTAGTAAAGAACTCCAAGAAGGTAAGCGGCAGCGACGATATCGCGCGCGTTGCCACCGTTTCCTCGGGCGACGAGGTTATAGGCAAACTTATTGCTGAGGCTATGAGCAAGGTTACGGCTGACGGCGTTATAACCGTTGAGGAATCAAAGACAGCCGAAACATACTCAGAGGTTGTTGAGGGTATGCAGTTCGACCGCGGATACATCACCCCCTATATGGTGACCGATTCCGATAAAATGGAAGCTGTGCTTGACGACGCGCTTATTCTTATAACCGATAAGAAGATTTCCAACATTCAGGAAATTCTGCCGCTGCTTGAGCAGATAGTACAGGCGGGCAAAAAGCTGCTTATAATTGCAGAGGATATTGAGGGCGAGGCTCTCTCAACCCTTATTGTAAACAAGCTGCGCGGCACATTTACCTGCGTTGCGGTTAAAGCCCCCGGCTTTGGCGACAGACGTAAGGAAATGCTGCGCGATATAGCTATTCTTACCGGCGGTGAAGTTATTTCCGAAGAACTCGGACTTGAGCTTAAAGACACCACCATGGAGCAGCTCGGTAAGGCGCGCCAGGTTAAGGTTACAAAGGAAAATACCATTATTGTTGACGGCGCGGGCGATTCTGCCGCTATTAAGGACAGAGTAGCCCAGATAAGAAACGAGCTTGCAGCCACAACCTCTGATTTTGACAGAGAAAAGCTTCAGGAAAGACTTGCTAAGCTTGCAGGCGGCGTAGCCGTTATTAAAGTAGGCGCTGCTACCGAAATTGAAATGAAGGATAAAAAGCTCCGCATTGAGGACGCTCTTTCAGCTACTAAGGCTGCCGTTGAGGAAGGCATTGTTGCGGGCGGCGGCGTAGCGCTTATTAACGCTATTCCGGCGGTTAAGGCACTGCTTGATACCGTTTCGGGCGATGAAAAGACAGGCGTTAATATAGTGCTTAAAGCGCTTGAGGCTCCTATTAAGCAGATTGCGTTTAACGCAGGTCTTGAAGGCTCTGTAATAATTGATAAGATTGTAAACAGCGGCAAGGTAAACTATGGCTTTGACGCTTACAATGAGAACTACACCGATATGATAGACGCCGGCATTGTTGACCCGACCAAGGTTACCCGCTCGGCTCTTGAAAATGCTGCGTCCGTTGCGGCAATGGTTCTTACAACCGAGAGCCTTGTTGCCGATAAGAAAGAGGACGCCGCCGCAGCGAATGCAGCCGCTGCTGCCGCCGCACAGGCGGGCGGAGGCCGGGTCATGGTGCCGGCGGGGCGGTTTCTC
>ERZ826613.2030-NODE-2030-length-21368-cov-8.804392_pt1 | contig 21368 bp, 16 predicted proteins | sample MGYA00519925_ERZ826613 | MGnify/ENA primary metagenome ERZ826613 (study PRJEB31778, sample SAMEA3449236) | human gut metagenome | biome: human gut; feature: human-associated habitat; material: faeces | place: United Kingdom | collected 2010/2012 ... | reverse complement strand
TGTAAAGAGGATGTTTTACATGGTCTTCAATTGCAACTACGATGGTCTTATCCATCTTATTGCTGACAACCTTACCCACGCGGGTTTTTCTCAGATTTCTTTCCACGATTATGTCCTCCTAAATTCACTATTTGGAAGCGTTAGCTTTCGCAGTGATCACTGTCTGGATTCTGGCAATATTTCTGCGAACCTCTTTGATTCGTCCTGTATTGTCTAATTGATTGGTTGCATTCTGAAATCTCAGATTGAAAAGTTCTTTCTTAGCAGCTACTAATTCTTCGTTTAATTCTGCAGCTGATTTTGCCTGTAAATCTTCTACGAATTTATTAATTTTCACTGTTATCACCGCCTTCTAACTCTGCACGAGAAACTATTTTGCATTTACATGGTAACTTGTGCATTGCAAGACGTAATGCCTCACGAGCGATTTCTTCTGAAACGCCTGCGATCTCAAACATAACACGTCCTGGTTTAACAACTGCTACCCAGTATTCCAGGGCACCTTTTCCGGAACCCATACGAGTTTCTGCTGGTTTTGCTGTTACTGGTTTATCTGGGAAAATCTTGATCCAAACCTTACCACCACGTTTGATATAACGGGTCATAGCAACACGGGCTGCCTCGATCTGATTAGATCTGATCCAGCAAGGCTCGGTAGCAACAAGACCGAATTCACCATAATTGATCTGATTACCTCTAAGGGCTTTTCCTCTCATGGAGCCACGGAATTGTTTACGACGTTTAACTCTTTTTGGCATTAACATTATTTATCGCTCCCTTCCTTAGTTCCTTTAGTTGGAAGAATCTCACCATTGTAGATCCATGCCTTTACACCAACTTTGCCATATGTGGTGTCTGCTTCTGCGAAACCATAATCGATGTCTGCACGAAGTGTCTGAAGCGGAATAGTTCCATCGCTGTAGAACTCTGTACGAGCCATATCAGCTCCACCAAGACGTCCAGATACGGATGTTTTGATTCCCTTTGCTCCAGATTTCATTGTACGCTGCATTGTAGATTTCATAGCACGTCTGAAGGAGATACGGTTCTCCAGCTGAAGAGCGATGTTCTCTGCAACAAGCTGAGCGTCTCTGTCTGGTCTCTTAACTTCTTTGATATCAACGATAAGCTTCTTGTCTGTGTATTTGGCAAGTTCAGCTTTAACTTTCTCGATCTCAGCGCCGCCTTTACCGATTACGATACCAGGTTTAGCTGTGTAAATGATAACTTTGACTCTGTCAGATGCTCTTTCGATCTCGATCTTGGAAACACCTGCGCTGTATAATTTCTTTTTGAGGAATGTTCTGATGTTGTAGTCCTCTACCAGATAGTCTGCGAAATCACTCTCTGCATACCATCTTGAATCCCAATCCTTGATAACACCGACTCTAAGGCCATGTGGGTTAACTTTCTGTCCCATGTCTATCCTCCTTATTTCTCATCCAGCACGATGGTAATATGGCTTGTTCTCTTCTCGATTCTGTAAGCTCTACCCTGTGCTCTTGGCTGGATTCTCTTCATTGTAGGTCCTTTATTTGCATAGCAGGCTGCAACGACGAGATTGTCTGCGTTCATTCCGTTATTGTTCTCAGCGTTAGCAATAGCTGATTCCAGTAACTTTTTGATTACGCTGGAAGCGTATCTTGGGTTGTATGTCAGGATACCAAGTGCTGTCTGCACATCTTTGCCACGGATTGCATCTAAAACGTAGCAGGCTTTCTGAACAGAAATTCTTGCATAAGATAATTTTGCAGACGGTCTTGTCTCTCTATTACTCTCATTTCTGGCTCTTTTTATCTGGCTTCTATGTCCCTTTGCCATTTTAAAGTGCCTCCTTTCCTCTTTCTCTCAATATCAGGTTAACCTGTCCGCTGTCTTGTGGGCAGCAGACAGAATATAAAGTCAAATACTAGCGAACACCGGATTTCTTTTCGTCTTTTCCGTGTCCTCTGTAAGTTCTGGTTGCAACGAACTCACCGAGTTTGTGGCCAACCATATCTTCTGTTACATATACCGGCACGTGTTTTCTTCCGTCATGGACAGCGATTGTGTGTCCTACGAAGGACGGGAAGATTGTAGAACGGCGTGACCAGGTTTTGATAACGGATTTATCATTTGCAGCGTTTAATGCGTCTACTTTTTTAAGTAAGCTGGCATCTGCAAAAGGTCCTTTTTTCAGTGAACGAGACATGCTTAATCCTCCTTATTATTTCGATAATGCTTTTCCATCGCGTCTTCTTACGATGAGCTTGTTGGACGGTTTGTTTTTCTTTCTTGTCTTCAGACCAAGAGCAGGTTTTCCCCATGGAGTACATGGACCTGGACGACCGATACCGGTCTTTCCTTCACCACCACCATGTGGATGGTCATTCGGGTTCATTACGGAACCACGAACAGTAGGTCTGATACCCATGTGACGTTTTCTTCCGGCTTTACCGATGTTGATCAGGTTGTGTTCTCCGTTTCCAACTACACCGATGGTTGCACGGCAGTTGATCGGAACCATTCTCATTTCACCTGAAGGCAGACGCAGTGTTGCGTATTTTCCTTCTTTAGCCATAACCTGTGCGCCGTTTCCTGCGGAACGAACCAGCTGTCCGCCTTTTCCAGGATACAGTTCGATGTTGTGTACCATAGTACCAACCGGGATAGCAGACAGAGGCAGGCAGTTACCTGGTCTTACTTCTGCTTCAGCACCACTCATAACTTTCATGCCGACTTTCAGTCCGGCCGGTGCCAGGATGTATGCTTTTTCACCGTCTGCGTAGCAGATCAGTGCGATATTAGCTGTTCTGTTCGGATCGTATTCGATACCGATAACTTTTGCTGCGATTCCATCTTTCTTTCTCTTGAAATCTACCAGTCTGTATTTTCTTCTATTTCCGCCTCCGCGGTGTCTTACTGTGATCTTACCCTGATTATTACGTCCGGAGTTTTTGCTCAGAGATACTACCAAGCTTTTCTCAGGAGCCGTTTTTGTAATTTCAGAGAAATCAGATCCAGTCATCTGTCTTCTGGAAGGTGTATATGGGTTATATGTTTTAATTCCCATTGTTGTTTCTCCTTTCAACTATTTATTGTCACGCTTAGCCTGCGTATATCGTTTGATTAAGTCAGATCTTAGAGTCCCTGGAAGATTTCGATATCTTTGCTGTCCTCTGTCAGAGCAACGATTGCCTTTTTGCTCTTAGCTGTTTTTCCGACTGTCATACCACGTCTTCTCTTCTTGCCGTCGATGTTCATGGTATTTACACTTTTTACTTTTGTTCCTTCGAACATTTTTTCTACAGCTTCTTTAATCTGAGTTTTTGTTGCTTCCGGATGAACAAAAAAGGTGTATTTTTTGTCGCCCATAGCGTTCATGCTTTTTTCTGTGATAACCGGCTTTAAGATCACATCATAGTACTGTACATTTGCCATTATGCGTACACCTCCTCGATTGTTTCTACAGCTGCTTTTGTAACTACAACGGTGTTGTGTTTCAGCAGATCAAATACGTTGATGGTATTTGTCAGAGCTGTCTCAACACCTTCGATATTTCTTGCAGACAGAACTACGTTCTGGTCGTTGTCATTCAGGATAACCAGTGCTTTGTCAGCTTTCAGGTTTGCCAGAACATTTTTCATAGCTTTTGTCTTGATCTCGTCAAACTTCAGTTCATCAACAACGATGAATTTGTTTTCCTGAACTTTAGAAGTCAGAACAGATTTCAGAGCTGCTCTTTTTTCTTTTTTGTTCAGTCTGATTGTGTAATCACGTGGCACCGGAGCGAATACCATTCCGCCGCCTGTCCACTGCGGAGCTCTTGTTGAACCCTGTCTTGCATGACCGGTTCCTTTCTGTCTCCAAGGTTTTCTTCCGCCACCGGATACTTCAGAACGTGTTTTTGCTTTCTGTGTACCCTGACGTTTGTTTGCAAGCTGACTTACAACTGCCAGATGCACAAGGTGCTCATTTACTTTCGCACCGAAAATGGCATCGTTGAGCTCCATAGTGCCAACTTCATTGCCTTCCATATTAAAAACAGATACGTTTGCCATCTGTGTGTTCCTCCTTTCGAAAATGCTTACTTACCAGATTTTACAGTCTCTTTAATTGTCACTAAAGATTTTTTAGGTCCTGGTACTGCACCTTTAACCAAGAGAAGATTGTTCTCAACGTCAACTTTTACGATTTCCAGGTTCTGGATGGTGATTCTCTTATTTCCCATCTGTCCAGGCATTCCTTTTCCTTTGAATACACGGCTCGGATCGGAGCAGGCACCGTTTGAACCCTGATGACGATGGAATTTAGAACCATGAGCCATCGGTCCTCTGTGCTGACCATGTCTCTTGATCGCACCCTGGAATCCCTTACCTTTGGAAATTGCAGTAGCATCAATCTTATCACCAGCTGCAAAGATGTCAGCTTTGATCTCGTCTGCTACTTTGTAATCCTCAGCATTCTCAAATTTGAACTCTCTTACGAATCTCTTGCAGGATACACCAGCTTTGCTGAACTGACCTTTCATTGGTTTGTTTACAAGACTTTCTCTCTTGTCGCCAAAACCAACCTGTACTGCACTGTAACCGTCGTTTTCTACTGTTTTGATCTGTGTTACTACACAAGGACCTGCCTGCAGAACGGTTACCGGAGTAAGCACTCCGTCTTCATTGAAGATTTGAGTCATTCCGACTTTTGTTGCTAAAATCGCTTTCTTCATTGATTTACCTCCTGTTTTTCTACAGCGGATTACACTGTGTTGTGCAATCATCCTAGTCAAACAATCGATATAAGTGGAACTTGCGTTACTTCTATATCAACCCTTTAGGATAATTTACGGAACAAATTCATTATTTGTTTTTCATTTTGATATCGATGTAAACACCAGCCGGCATTTCCAGTCTGGAGAGTGCATCAACTGTTTTCTGAGTCGGTGCTACGATATCAATCAGTCTTTTATGAGTTCTCTGCTCAAACTGTTCTCTGGAATCTTTGTATTTGTGTACGGCTCTCAGAATTGTCACTACTTCTTTCTTTGTTGGCAGTGGCACCGGTCCGCTCACCCTAGATCCGTTCTTTTTTACAGTTTCGATGATTTTTTTTGCAGATGCATCAACCAGCTGATGGTCATATGCTTTTAATGTGATTCTCATTACTTGACTTGTTGCCATAATAAAAAAGTCGCCTCCTTTTCGCACTTTGTTTCAGTACGACAAGCGGTGACTGTACACTATGCCGTGTGTGTCTCAAATCTCACACGGTGTTTCCGGCTTACCCGGACGCTCTCTATATTGTACAGTGACTTGTCGCCAGTTTTATAACTTGACATTCGCTCCACGGAAAACCTGCGATTTGAGTCCGCAGCAACCTCACGCTTCAACGCTATCAATGTCACAACACTGGCTATTATAATAAAAAGCCCTTGTAAATGCAAGAGCTTTTTTACTGTTTTTGTTGTTTTTTTTTAAGTACAATCCGTCTTTCCACTCATAATCTTTACATCATCTGCTGAAGCAGTGCCTTGCTCTGTTCAAATGTATAGATATTCTGATAAATGTCCTCCGCCTGATCCTGATCAAAAAGTTCTTTCAGGTTCTGCTCATACTGTTCTTCTGACACATCCTCACCATTCCAGTAATAACGGTAAATCAGTTCACCGTTTTCATCCGTTTGCTGATCTTCTGTTTCCCCATAACTGCCTTTGGCAACTGTAGTGAACTTTCCGTTTTCAATCTTATAAATCTCGTCATAATATCCACCCATATGTCCACCGGTTGTATGCAGCAGATTGCTGCCAGGGATTGTATAGGCCGCTCCATGTGACAGGTAAACCTTGTCCGTCGTGCTGCCATCCGTTGTAAATACTTCTCCGCCTGCATAACCATATCCATAATCCAGCCAGAGCTCCGGCTGCCCGTCGTCGTTGATATCCAGAAACCGTACTTCTGTCATGTCTGTTGGTACATCCTGCGAAAAGATTTCATTTAAATAGGAAGAAGTCCATCCATTTTCTGCCCGCGTCGGAAGAATCGGTGCAGCCCCGTAGATTCTTTCTGTCTTTGACGGATCCACATGAAACTTCTCCTGCTCAATACTTTCTTCTTTGGGATAAATGATAAGCGGTGTTGAATTTCCATCCTCATCATAATCATAATCCAGCACAAATTCCCCCGTCTCATCATTGTAGTTATCTGCAATTGTCAGGGAACCCGGCATCGTTGTTTTGATATTACCATCCGCATCATACAGATACAGAAACGTATATTCATTGCCCGTATAGGAATCCTGTTCTCCGTTTCCATTGTCATAATAATCAACGGAATGAAGCGTAGTGCTGCATAATAAACCGTTATCATAATAAGCATAACTGTCGTAGTAGATTAGTTTGCCATCCGCATCATAATAATTGATTCGTGAAATCTGCTGATCCGTCTGCTGCGTCTGTATTTCAGATTGCTGCAACTGAGATTCTGTTTCTGCTGCTGTCTCAGCCGAAGATTCGGATTCTGATGCTTTACTTTCTGTGCTTTTTGTGTTTTCTGTACTTTCTGTACTATCTGGTGCTTTTGTTTCTTCAGAAATTGTGGTTGGTTCCTGCGGATCGGATGATGTTATGCCCGTTTCCTGTGCGGAGGAAGCACCACAGCCAGAAAGAAGCAGCACTCCTGCTGTTACAGCTAACATCTGATATAACTTTCTGTTTTTCATAAGCATTTCCATTTCCTTTACACCTATTTCACTTTTACAGTGCAAACTGCTTTCTTCTTGCCGGAAATCACCGTAATCTTTACTTTTCCTTTTTTCTTTGCTTTAATCTTTCCTGTTTTGCTAACTGTCGCAATTTTCTTATTGGAAGTCTTGTAAGTAATCTTATCCTGGCTGTCTGCCGGAGTTAACGTAACTTTCAATCTGAAACTTTTGCCTTTTTTCAAAGTCAGTTTCCTGCGGTTCAGTTTGATTTTTCGCGTGGTTTTCTGGCTTGTCTGCGGATTCTGATCCGGATTTGTCTCTGAAGAATCTGTCGGCGAAAAATTTGTCTTTGGTATCGCCTCATAAACTATTTTTCCGCATACACTGCAAGTTTTGCTCTTCAGTCCTTTTCTTTTATTTGTCGGCTCTTTGACAACTTTATATGCTCCATAACGGTGTCCTGTTGCATTTACCTTCTTTGTATTTGTATTTCCGCAGATCGTGCAGGTAAATGTTTTTTCGCCTCGCTCTGTACAGGTCGGTTCTGTTGTGATCACTCCTCCATCCCAGTTATGGTTCTTTGTTTTTGCAATCGTCTGACCGGAGAAAATTTTCACTCCGCAATCCGCACAATAAGTATCTCCACTATATCCTGCTTCCTTGCAGGTAGGATTCTTCTGATTGCGGATTTCCATATGCTGATGGTCCGCTGTGCTCACTTTTTCCGTTTTTATATTGCCGCAGATACTGCAGGTAAATGTTTTTTCACCTTCCTCTTTACAGGTTGGTTCTTTTGTAATCTCTCCCTGAGTCCAGCTATGATTTTCTGTTTTTGCAATCGTCTGACCGGATAAGATTTTCTTTCCACAATCTTTGCACCAGGTATCTCCGCTGTAGCCTGTTTCCTTACAGGTAGCTTCTTTTTTATTGCGGATTTCCGTATGCTGATGACCTGTTGCACTTACTTTTTCTGTTTTTTCATCACCGCAGATACTACAGGTGAATTTTTTTTCGCCTTCTTCTGTGCAGGTTGCTTCTGTTATGATCTCTCCCTGATCCCAATGATGTTCACACCTATACACATTTATCGTTGGCATATCTGCTGCTGTCAGTCCGTACAAAGATGCCGTCAATGTCGTGCTTCCTTCTGCTACTCCTGTAATTTTTCCATTGCTATAGGTGGCAATGGAAGGATCATTTACTGAAATAGCCGGCAGATCTGTCACGATCGTATCGCTTCCAAAAACAGTAAGCTTAGCCGTAAGCTTTACTTCTGTTGATTCTCCGGTTCGGAGGCTATAGGAAGTTTTGTCAAACGCTACTTTAAGACCCGTAACCTTGCTTTTCGGCACCGAAAGGCTCATGGTTTGCTCACTGTCATTTGCTGTTGTTTCCGTGGTATTAACAGAAGTTCTGTATGCAAATTCTTCTACCCAGTAATGACAGCCATCCAGGTAAACATGCCCAATTCCAACACAATTAAACTTAGGATTCAGCATATTCCTTCGATGTCCCTGTCCGTTATACGGCTCGCCATCTTCACGCCATGCCGCATTTACTGCTTCTGCTGTACGATATCCCATTGCAATGTTCTCTCCGGCTGCACGATAAGTGATACCTTCTTCCTCATAAATACTGAAAAAGCTTTCACCGTTTGGTCTTCCATGATCGAACAATAATGCAAGTTCTGCTGCACGCTTCGTTGCAATTCTCTCCAGATCATAATCGTAAGCAAGCTCGTTCAGGTTATCATATCTGGTTTTTGTTTCATTATCCTCATTCCAACACCATGCATCGAAGCTGTCTGTTCTCATCTCATTGATCATGTCAAAGATCTTTCGGCCTTCTGTCTGACCATATTTTACCGAGATATTGACCGGAATGATTTCTGCTGCATTTACTTTTTTAGGAATCACCATAAGAAAACTCATGCAAAAGAAAAATAACAATAACTTTGAGGTCGCTTTTTTCATAGATTCACCTGTCCTTCCTATAAATAATGTTGTTGAGAAAAAATAGCCTTTTCTCCACGTTACCGAGAAAAAGCTATTTTGTCAACTGTTTTTATTTTATTCATTATGTACGCTCTGTCGTTGTACTCTCCGATCAAAGTTCTTGTTTTGATTGCTTTTTTGCATACTTCATTCTGCTACATTTACTTAATCATAAATATTTTCTCCAGTTTTAAAGCCTCCACGTCCATATCCAAGCTCTAATCTCTGCACAACTCCTGTTTTTGCATTTTTGAAATATGCATATAATCCTGTTCCCGTGCCTTTAATAGATAACGTTACTTTTGAATTATTCTTCACCTTTTTTACACCATCGAATATATTGAATACTTCTATTTTCTTTAATTTCCATCCCTTTTTCGGTTTTATGGTTATCTTTCCGGTAACGTTTTTTGTTCGCTTATTATGGTTGTAATGTCCTGATTTATTAAAACATTTAGCGTAATTCGTCTTTCCAATTTTCAATAACTTACACGGATTTTTGTATTTCCTTACCGTAATTTTCTGCGTCAGAGTTTTTCCGGCATACTGAAATGAAATTTTTGTTGTTCCTTCTCCGACCAGTTTTATTTCTAAATGTGGATACATGTCGTCTTCACTTGCTGTAACTTCTATTACTTTTGAATTCGAATTCTTTAAACCTGTTATTTTTGCATTTGTAACAGGATTATGAATCAAGACACTACCAAACCCCACTTGACCTTTATATAAATTATAAGTTACACTCTTGTCTATAGACGGACTGGCAGCTTGTACTTTCACTGATCCAATATTTGCCAATCCAAACATAAATGCCACCATTGTTAACGTCATCATGATTTTTTTGATTTTCTTCATTTCTTTCGCTCTCCTTTTTCCTTGTTATTGCTTATTTTTCACGGTTCCCATTTTTTTCAGAAACACTTGATGTATTCATTTTACTTTTTTTCTGATACTCATCTCAAGTGCGCCCATTTAGGGCTGTCCTCTGCTTTCTTTCACACTATAATCCTTCTTTCTGTAGTGTTTACAGTATATCAGATTCATTAAGAAATGTCTATTGAAGTGTCTTAAATTACGATACCATTATAGTTGATTTCTCCGGACTGACGGAAGATGAAATTTCAGCTATTTTACATTTGATCAAAGTCATGAAACGCAATCGGAGCGGTGTAACTTAATGCTACACCGCTCCGTTTTTACCGAAATGTCAGAATCTGTGATCTGTGGCATCTCTTTTTGTAATTCATTTTTGCAGGTTCTTCATCCGCTTAGAAGGATGCAACTTTTTCTGCTGCATACTGAAGGATCAGAACTGCGTCGTTTGTATCCGCCACGTCGTCTCCGTTTACATCTGCGGCTGCTGCTGCATCTGCATCGAGGCTTGTAATTTCTGCACTTGCTGCCAGAAGTGCTACACTGTCGGCTGTTGTTACTTCACCATCGTTGTCTACGTCGCCCAGAAGTCTTGCATCTGCCACTTTGCGTGTCAGTGCACGAACTGCTGCGTCTACATCATCCTGAAGAGCGTCTGTGTTGTCGTATACTGTCTGTGCTTCTGCTGCCGCTGCATCCAGTCCGTCGATGGTTGCTGCTACATAAGCGTCTGCGTTTCCAAGTACTTCATTTGCTTTGTCAAGGATTGCTTTCAGAGCTGCTTTGTTAGCTTTCATCTGCAGATTCAGGATTGCATTGATCAGATCTGCATATGCGGTTCCGATCTCTGCTTCTGTTCTGTTCGGATTTGCTATAACATCTTCTGCTTTCTTGATCGCTGCTTTGAGGTCTTTCAGGGAATCGCTTGTGTAATTGCCGTCCAGAAGTTTTTTTGCGGATTCAATCAGATTAACCAGAGATTTCACATCTGCTTTGTCTGCTACTTTGTTCAGTTCTGCAAGGATTGCTTCTGCTGCTGCATCTACTGCTGTCTGATCTGCATCTTTATCTTCCAGAACTGCTTTTCCGCTTTCCAGTGCTGCTTTCAGAGCTGCAATGTCTTCATAATTTTCCGGATGTGCCAGGATCTTTTCTGCTTCTTCTACTGCAACTTCCAGATGAAGTTTCTGTACGCCATACTCTAATTTGGAGTATGCTGCTACCAGCTCTTCCATTGCTGCGTTGATCTGTGTGCGTGTTGCATTCTGATCTGCTGCTACTGCTTTGGCTGCTGCCAGTGCACTCTGTACTGCTGCCCAGCTGTCTGCTGTGTAGTCTTCTGCGTTCAGTACGTTTACTTTTGCGATGACTTTTTCAAGTCCTCTGTTTGTTTTTGATTTTGTGGAGATCCACTGCCAGATGGTTACTTCTTCGCCGTCGATGTTTTCTTTGCACTCGTTGTTCAGAGTGTAGAGCCATGACCAGTGTCCGTTGTACTGATACGGTGTGCCGTCTGCTCTCTTGTAGAGACCTGTGGTGTCGTGTACATCGTCAAACAGTGAGAAGTGGATATCGCTTCCGCCTGCTTCTGTCAGTCTCTCGTAAGCCTTCGGTGAGTAGTTACCGTTGGATACGAAATTGCCGTCTTCATCAATGGTACCGATTTTTACGGTCGGGTCATTCTTTGCATGTGTGAACCAGATCGGCATATCTTTGATAGATTCTACCATTTCATCTGTCAGTGCATCGTTTGTGTAAGCTTCGCATACCGGATATGCTGCTGCAAAGTATTTCGGATAATGTACGATCATGTTCATGGTCATAAATCCGCCGTTTGAGCATCCGCCGATGTATACGCGGCTTGCATCGATATCAGAGTTGCTGTTTACATAAGCTTTGATCAGTTCCATCAGAGCTGCTGTGTATTTGGAGGTTCCATCGCTTGTATACTGTCCGGAACCATTATCCATCCACATCGTCGGGCACTGTGCTGCCAGAACGTATGCTCCGCCGTCAAAGTACTGCTGTACAGTATCGGTTGCCAGGTTGACTACTTTGTTTCCTACCAGTGCTACACGTGGATCTGTTCCGCCTTCGCCTGCACCATGCATCCAGATGATCAGAGCATTTTTCTTGCCGTCATTCTTAGCTGCTTCCGGTGTATAGGAAGCGTATGTCAGAGCGATCTGACCAAATTTTTCATCGTTGTAGCTGAACTTACCTTCAAGATCAAAGTCATCACAGATCCGTGTGGTGTCTGCTGCAAATTTATTTGCTGCAAAATTTACGCTGCTGCCGTCTGCTGCTTTGAGTTCTTTATTTAAGGTTACTTCATATGCAGTGTCTACATACTCATTGTGGCCGCTTCCGAAGAAGTTGTAGTTGAACGGAGATCCGATGGACAGATCCGGTCCTACTTCCAGTTCCAGAGTAATGTAATTGCCCGTTGCTGCTTTGTTTCCGTTTGCATCGGATACATAAGCTGCGGTTACGTTACGTGTTCCTCTGGATGGTCCAAGAAGGAATCCGCTGAGTGCTTTTCTTGTTACGTTTACTTCAAATGCAGATGCGTCAATATTTCCGCTCATTGCTTTGCCGACATTTACAACAACCTTGGAGATTGCCGGACCCCAGTCATAACCTTCGGTGATCGTGGAGTATGTTGTGGACGGAACAACGTCATCTTTTTCATAGGAAGTGATCGTCTGCAGTGCGTCTGCATACAGTTCGTTCAGTGATTTTGCTTCCAGGTCGTTTGCGTTTGCAAATTCGATGGAATTCATAATAAAGTTACAGATGTTGATGGCTGCTTTCTGAAGGTCACCAAGAGAGATAACCTGTGTAGATTCTACGCCGTCATCCATGCTCACTTTATAAGTAACAGTTGTCACACCACGGCTGTTTGTTGTAACAGATGTGATATAACCCTGTTCTTTCAGTTCTGCAACTTTTTCGTTCAGTTCTACGCCTTTTGCTACGGTTGTGGAGATTTTCAGATTGCCGTTCAGATCCAGTTTGTATCCGCCAAAGTTCGGAACCATCTTAGAAACTGTGATCGGATTTCCGCTTGCATCAACATCCTGAATGCTTCTCTCTTCCAGTTCTACATAACCATCGCTTGTCCATGCCGGCTCATTGATAAAGCCTTTCATGATCTGAGAGTAGCCTTTGCCCGGGCAAACAAGGTCGTTGCCTGCGTGCATTTCGTACATCGGTACAGACTGTCCGCCGCCCCAGTCTGTCATGATCATGCCTTTGAATCCCCATTCGTCTCTTGCAAATGCGGTACAAAGATCATAGTCATCCGCTGCCGGTCTTCCGTTATTCTGGTTGTAGGAGGTCATAATCGCCATCGGCTGTGCCTGTTTTACAACCATTTCGAAACCTTTGAGGTAGATTTCACGGATTGCTCTTTCAGAAACGGTATTATTCTCTCTGTTTCTGCTTGTTTCCTGAGAATTCAGTGCGTAGTGTTTGATGGTAACGCCAACACCTTTGCTCTTCTGTACGCCGAGTGTTGCTGCTGTGCCGGTCACACCTACGACTACCGGATCTTCAGAATAATATTCAAAGTTACGTCCGCAGAGTGCGTTTCTGTGGATATTCATACCAGGTGCCAGCCAGGAACCGATACCAAATTCTTCCATTTCTTCGCCAACGCCTTCGCCGTAAGCGTAGATCTGCCCGGTATCCCAGGTCTGTGCCAGCAGTGTACCGATCGGCCATGCGGTTGCATACTGATAATAGTCGGTATCATCCTGTTTATAGTGCTGTGTAATACGAAGACCTGCAGGTCCGTCAGACAGGTTTACAGGTACAAACCCTTTTTCATCGTTTTTCCAGGTTGCTCCTGCAACGCCCTGTACGGTCTTGTCACTGGAATGTCCGTTTACCAGGTTTGCCAACTCATAGAGGCTTAAACCGGATACGAACTGCTCAAGACTGATCTTACCGTCGTAAACATCTTTCAGTGTATTCTTGCTGTAGTCGCCGTCAAATTTCTTAACGTGCTCCTGATAAGTCACACTGTAATCTGTGCTGTTTGCATTTCCTTTTTCTACACGTGAAACGGTTCCTGTTGCTCCGTCTTCATTCTTGGCAAACAGATATTTTTCTTCGGTTGTATCGGAAGTGTAAACCGTTACATCTTCGTTCTCTTTGATGATCTCCGGTGCTTTGTAGCCTGTAAAATCCACTTCAATCGTCTTCGCTGCCGCTATCTCATTTGCTTCGCCATCGTATGTGATCGATGTTGCACCTTCGGTTGTCATCGGCTCCAGGGTCGGATATTTATCACTGTTTTCGATGTTGTCGTTTTCTGTTACCGGAACCATCAGGTTGCTGTACTGCTCGGTGATCGTGTCTTCTGCGACATTGAGTTTCGCTGCTACGTGTGTATTTCTGGAAGAATTACCGACACGGATAATGTAATCGCCATCTTCCATCACGTAAGCTGCTTTGTCGGTATCGTAAGATCCCATTTCTTTCGTATCAAAACTGATCGTAAGGATCTGAGACTCGCCCGGTGCCAGTTCGTCTGTCTTGGCGTAGCCGGCCAGTTCCTGATATGGCTTGTCCAGTTCACCGTCCGGAGCTGAGAAATAAACTTCTGCTACTTCTTTACCGGATACGGTACCGGTATTTTTTACTTTAACCTGAACGGTTACTTTATCTTTGTCTGCTTTTACCGATTTTGTTGACATCGCAAAGCTTGTGTAAGATCCGCCGTAACCAAACGGATAAGATACATCTACGCCAAAGGTATCATAATAACGATATCCTACGAAAATATCATCGTTATATAATTCCTGAGCGGTGTTGCCGTCCTGGTTTGCAAATCCTTCACTCGATGGGTTGTCATCGAAATTCACCGGCCAGGTGTCGGTCAGTTTACCGGATGGATTTACGGTTCCGTTCAATACTTCTACCAACGCATCTCCGCCTGTCATACCGGCCTGAGACATCAGAAGCATGGAATCCAGACCATCAATCTCATCAAAAAACTTTGTATCAATGATTCCGCCTACGTTCAGGACAACAACAACATTTTCAAAGTTCTGTCCCAGCAGCTTTAAGTTCGCCTCTTCATCGTCGGATAAGAGGTAATCACCTTTTCCTGCGGAACGGTCAGAACCTTCACCGGAGTTACGTGCGATCACGTAAATAGCGGTGTCTGTTTTTTCTGCTGCTGCTTTGATCTGATCTACGGCACCTTCGGTCTGCTCATAAATCGGTTCATTTACCCATTTGTAGCTCCAGCCCTGGCTTGTTCCGCCGCCATTTGCCGTCCATCTTTCATGCATCTGATTTACAAAGTCAATATCAACGATATCATAGCCTGCATTTTCAAAGCCCTGCTGTACGGTAACGTTATCACGCTGGTTTACTGCACCGGAACCGGTACCTCCTTTGATGGTATTGTATACGCCCTGACCAAAAAGTGCGATCTTGGTTCCTTTTTCTTTGGAGATCGGCAGGGAATTGTTCTTGTTTTCCAGAAGGACCATACCCTGTGCTGCAATGTTTTTCGCCGCTGTTTTATGTTCGATCTCTCGGTCACTGATTTCCGGGTTCGTTGTTGCTGCCAGTGCACTTGTGCTGCCGGTAAGTACCATTGCAAGCGACACTGCGACTGCCATCACGCGTTTTGAAGTTCTCTTCATATATGCCGTGCCTCCTTTTTATATTCACTTATTTCATTTTTTGTAACTGTTCCATACGCTCCCAGTTACTGTTTCCTCTCCTTTTGACATACACAGGATAACTTGATCCTCCTTCCTTCTGTTATGCTGTGCTTCAGACAGTGTCAAATCTGCCTTTCTGTAAACATGCCCTTGTAATTATATATTTTATACAAGTTTTTTGTGGGTTTCCATGTAATATTATACGTTTTGCTTGCATTTTTTTATGATATCCACATTTTCTACTGAAATGCCTGGTTTTTTACACAAACAGGCTTCCGATGAATCATCCTGTATTGATTTTTTGTATATTTCAGGACTCCCTGACAGCAAAAAACGACAGAGGAATTACTTCCTCTGCCGCCTTTATTCTTTATTCTTCTTGTATACAGAATTTTTTAGAATCCTGCAACTTTCTCTGCTGCATACTCAAGGATCAGAGCTGCATCGCCTGTGTCTGCAACACCGTCACCGTTTACATCTGCTGCTGCCGCTGCATCTGCATCCAGTTCTGTCAGTTCTGCACTTGCTGCCAGAAGTGCGGTACTGTCGGCTGTTGTCACTGCACCATCGTTGTCTACGTCACCTAACAGTCTTGCTTCTGCAAGTTTCAGTGTCAGTGTACGAACTGCTGCGTTTACTTCATTCTGAACTGCATCATCGTTGTCATAAACTGCCTGTGCATCTGCTTTTACATCTGCAAGTCCTTCGATGGTTGCTGCTACATAAGCATCGCTATCTTCCAGAACAGCTGCTGCTTTTTCAAGCATTGCTTTCAGGGCCGCTTTGTTGCCTTTCTTTTCCAAAGAGATCACTGCATCGATCAGATCGCTGTAAGCTTTGTTTACTTCTTCAGCGGTTCTGTTCTTGTTTGCTACAACAGCTTCTGCTGCTTTGATTACTTCATCCAATTTTGCAAGAGAATTGCTTGTGTAATTTCCATCCTGAAGTTTCTTTGCAGATTTGATCAGGCTTTCCAGTGAGGAAAGATCTGCATTTTTCACTGCTTTGCTCAGCTCGTTCAGGATTGCAGTTGCTGCTGCACTTACGGTTTCCTGATCTGCATCTTCGTTTGCAAGAACGGCTTTACCGTTTGCTACTGCTTCTTCCAGATTTCCAAGGCTGCTGTATTTGTCTGCACGTACCAGCACTTTTTCAGCTTCTTTTATGGAGATTTCCAGATGTGTTTTCTCAACACCCTGTTCCAGGCTGTTTATTGCTGCCAGAAGGTCTGTCATTGCGTTTGTTGTCTCAATAACGGTTGCATCTGCTTTTGCTGCTACTGCTTTTGCTGCATTCAGAGCTTCTTCTACTGCTGCCCAGCTTGCTTTTGTATAATCAGAAGCATTCAGGTCTTCTACCATAGCGATCACTTTGTTTAAGGATTCAACGTTTGCAGAAGCTTTCTGTACGCTGTCTTTTGTTACGCTCTGATATGCTTTCAGGTTGCCAAGTGCTGTGCTGTAGTCTTTTACTTCTACACCATAACGTCTCTGCATCATGTTGGAGTTCATGATGATGTTCAGGTTGTTGATCGCACTCTTCTGTACATCGCCGAGGCAGATGATGTTGTTGTCTACATATTCACCTTTGTAAGTCAGAGTCTTGCCATCGTTGCTTACGGTTACAACATCGGTTGTTGCCGGTACGCTGAATGTTCCAGGATTGAACCATCCCTGACGATAGTTCAGATAGATTTCTTCGCCGTTTACAAGGATTCTTCCGTCATCTGCAACGGTTGCTGTATAGCCTTCACCAAGGTTTGTGCTTACGGTCTTTGTTCCTTCTGCAGACGGTGTAAATTCATTCCATTTTGCAGAATATACTTTAAAAGATCCGTACATCAGCTGAACGTTGATCGCTACCTGTCCTCTTTCATCGAATACCGGTGCTGCATCCTGCATACCGCTTACGATATTCTGTGCTCTTTCTGCTCCGCCCGGCATAATCATGTCATTTCCTGCATGCATGGACTTCATCGGAGTGGAGGAACCGCCGTTCCAGTCAGTCATGATCAGACCGTCAAATCCCCATTCACCGCGGGCGATGTTGGTACACAGATCGTAAGAATCTGCAGTCGGTACGCCGTTGATCAGGTTGTAGGATGTCATAATAGACATCGGACGAGATTCTTTTACTGCAATTTCAAAACCTTTCAGGTAAATTTCACGCAGAGTACGTTCGCTTACGATCGTGTCAACTGCATTACGGTTACTTTCCTGGTTATTTGCTGCGAAATGCTTCAGGCATGCACCAACACCCGGTGTTTCCTGAACGCCCAGTGTGCAGGCTGCTGCCATAACACCGGATACAACCGGATCTTCTGAATAGTACTCAAAGTTTCTTCCGCAGAGCGGATCACGGTGAATATTCTGAGAAGGTCCGAGCAGAAGTGTGATGTTCATTTCATCAACTTCTTTACCAAATGCAACACCGATACGTTTTACAAGGTCGGTATCCCAGGTCTGAGCCTGTACATAACTTACTGGCCATGCGGTACAATACTGGTACAGTGTCTGTTTTTGATCGCTTCCTTCAATGGTCGCATCAAATTTCTGTGCTACTCGTACACCGCCAGGGCCGTCTGCAAGAACGATGCCCGGAATGCCATACTGATCGTAAACGGTTGTCTCACCTGCTGCACCTTTTACCGTAGAAGAGTTGCTTCCAACGATCGGAGAATTTTCATTGGCAACGCCCCATCCGCTTCCGCAGTTCAGAGCCGCCAGTTCTTCTACACTCATCTGTGCGACAAATTCGCCCATCGTAGCTTTTCCTTCAATGACATCTTTTAAAGTAGAATCTTTCTTTTCTACCACTTCTACTTTTTCGTACGGCTGTGTTGCTTTATAAGCAGCATCTGTTGTGTAAGTGGTTACTTCTTCATTTTCATATGCAGATGCATGGTCTTCTGTCTTGATTTCAGAAGCATCAACTTTGATAACCGGAGCTGCTTCTTTTTCTGCTTCCTCTGTTGGATAACTGTAGCCCTCTTCCGGTTTGCTCCATTCTACCAGATCTTCGCCGTCCGGAACTTCCATCTGGTTGGAAAGCTGTTCAGTCAGTGTGGTGTCATCCACTTCAATGGTTGCCTCAACACTGGTATTTCTGGAAGAATCACCGACACGCACATAGTATTTTCCTTTATCCAGAATATAAGCTGCCTGGTCTTCATTATAATATGCCATGTCTTTTGTATCATAAGAAATCGTCAGAATCTGCGATTCGCCCGGTGCAAGTTCATCCGTTTTTGCAAATCCGCCAAGTTCCTGATATTCTTTCTCTGCCTCTGCAGAATCCGGTGCGGAATAATAAACCTGTACGATTTCTTTTCCGCTGTAAGTGCTGCCGGTATTGGTAACTTTTACTTTTACGGTAACTTTATCGGCATCTGCTGTCACAGACTGTGTCTCAATTTTGAAATCTGTGTAGGAAAGTCCATAACCAAACTCGTATTTCGGTTTGATATTAAAGGTATCAAAATAGCGGTAGCCGACATAAATACCTTCGTTATAAACTTCTTTCTTGACGTTTCTGTCTGCATTTGCAAAGGTATCTGATGCCGGATAGTCACTGTAGTTTTCTGCCCAAGTATCTGCCAGTTTTCCGGATGGGGTTACGGCTCCGGTCAGAACATCCAGAAGTGCGTTGCCGCCTTCCTGACCTGCCTGTCCCATCAGAAGCATTGCATCCAGTCCGTTAATCTCGTTATAGAATTTTGTATCCATAATACCGCCGACATTCAGAACAACGATGGTCTTTTTAAAGGACGCTGCCACACGCTCCAGATTTTCACGTTCGAGATCCGTCAGATAATAATCACCAATATCATAAGATTCTCCGTTGTAAGTTCCCTTCGTCCCTTTCAGTGTACGGTCGGTACCTTCACCGGCATTTCGGCTGATGACATAGATTGCCGTATCGGAATCTGCAGAAGCATCTGCCAGCTCTTCATCACTGATCTCCATCTCAGGGAATTTGAAGCAGTTCATCGTACTGTTTCCTTCAATTTTGTGCTGTGCATCATAAGCATCTGCGTATGCATCGAGCATATCAGAGTTTACGATATCATAGCCGGCTTTTTTAAAGGTATTATAAATGTGGATATTATAACGTTCATTCAGATCTACATCCCAGGAACCACCTCCGGAAAGTCCTCCGTTGAACGGGTCACCGGAACCAAATCCGCCTTTGATGGTACGAACCGCACCGCTTCCGAACAGTGCCAGTTTTTTTGTCTTCAAAGGAAGTGTATGGTTTTCATTTTCCAGCAGAACCATACCCTGTCCGGCTGCCTCTCTTGCCAGTGCCGCATTGTCAATCTCCCGCTGTGTGATCTCATCACTTGTACTGGCTGCCAATGCAGAAGAACACGGTGCTGCGACCATACTCACTGCCAGTGCCGCTGCCATGGCACTTCTGATTTTTCTGTTACGTTTTTTCATTCTTTGCTCCTCCTTTTGCTCGTTTATACGTTTTGCTCTATGATTATAAATTTTACACAATTTTCTTTTGATTTTCCATGTAAAATTATACGTTTTTCTTGTAAATTTTTATTATGTATCAGGATATACAGTCGGATTAATCAAAAACAGCAGAGGTTTTTATCTCCTCTGCTGCTCTTTTTTAAAAAAATTACGGTTTAAAATTCCCGCTCGCCCATTTCTTCCAGAAATACCAGATAGCCTTTAAATGCTTCATAGATATCTGCTTTGCTTGTCACTTCGAACGGTGCGTGCATGTTCTGCACTGCCACGCCGCAGTCAATGACTTCCATTCCGTAGTTTGCCAGGATATAAGCGATCGTTCCGCCTCCGCCCTCATCAACTTTTCCAAGCTCGGCTGTCTGGAAAGCCGCCTCATTTTCATCAAGGATCTTGCGGATTCTTGCGATGTATTCTGCATTTGCATCGTTGGAACCGGATTTTCCTCTGGAACCGGTAAATTTATTGAAGGTCAGTCCTTTGCCGAAAAAGGCACTGTTTTTCTTTTCCATGACGGCCGGATAATTCGGATCGTAAGCTGCACTGACATCGGAAGATAACATTCTGGAACTCTGAAGTGCTCTGCGTACTTTCAGTTCGCTGTAATCTCCGGCTGCATCCATAATCTCTGCCACTGCATTTTCAAAAAATCTGGAATGCATACCGGTCGCACCGACGCTGCCGATCTCTTCTTTATCTACCAGCAGGCATACGCAGGTGTACTGCGGTTTGTCAAGCTCAAACATTGCCCGATAGGATGGGTAGGCACACACTCTGTCATCCTGGCCATAGCCCATGATCATACTCTCATCCAGTCCATAATTTCTTGCATTTCCGGCCGGAACAGCTTCCAGTTCTGCAGAAATAAAATCGGTTTCTTCTATATTATATTTCTCTTTTAACAGCTGAAGGATCTGCTTTTTGACCGGCTCTTTTTCTTCGCCGGAAAGCGGTATACTGCCGACTAAGATATTAAGGTCTTCGCCTTCTACCACTTCATTGCCACGTTTTTCCATCTGTTTTTTGCCAAGATGCGGAAGCAGATCGGAAATGCCGATAACCGGATCGGATGGATCTTCACCCAGTGCAATCTCCACGCTTGTTCCGTCTTTTTTTGCCACAACACCGTGCAGTGCCAGCGGCATCGCAACCCACTGATATTTTTTGATTCCGCCGTAGTAGTGTGTTTCCAGCATCGCCAGACCATCGCTCTCATAAAGCGGATTCTGCTTCAGGTCCAGTCTCGGAGAATCAATGTGAGCTCCTAAAATATTCATGCCCTTTTCCATAGCTTCTTTTCCGATATGGAACAGGGCCAGTGTTTTTCCCATGATGGAAACATAAACTTTATCGCCGGCCTGCAGTTTTTCGCCGGATCTGCGAACTTCTTTCAGACTCCTGTAACCTTTTGCTTCTGCTTCTTTTAAAATCTCTTTTACACATTCTCTCTCTGTCTTGCATTTTGAGAGAAATGTTCTGTATTCTTCACAGAAATCATATACTTTCTTTCTGTCTTCTTCCGTATAAGATTCCCAGACTGTTTTCTCATTCATTGATTTTACCTGCCATTCAAAATGTGATTAAATATACTCACACCGAGATAATGTAAACCCTCACGAGTTCTACTTACTGCTTTATCGTGTATGCTTTGGATTGACCGAAAT